>Ga0302186_10002897_pt1 | contig 12887 bp, 14 predicted proteins | sample II_Bog_E1_2_FD_198782 | JGI IMG/M metagenome (GOLD analysis project Ga0302186, IMG submission 198782) | Peat permafrost microbial communities from Stordalen Mire near Abisko, Sweden - II_Bog_E1_1 | ecosystem: Environmental > Terrestrial > Soil > Wetlands > Peat | place: Sweden: Abisko... | reverse complement strand
GAAATCTTTACTTATTAATGAAGGTGTCTGTGTGATTGATACACTTCAGTCTGTTCCAAAGGTTTTGTTTGGCACAACGACAGATCCTTCGACAGTACTTTCTCAACTCTTCCAAGTTACTCAGATCGCTGACTATACAACTCAAACTCTACGTGGACTTCTTGACCCTATATTTATCGGTCAGAAACTTTTGGCAAACACACCAAGCCAAGTAGCTACTGTTGTATCAGCGATCCTTTCAACTATTCAACAGAGTAATATCATTGTTTCATTTACACAACCTGTTGTAACTGTTGATGCTAACGATGCAACGAGATTGGACATTTCGGTAGGTATTGTGCCAGTCCTAGAAGCGGATATAATTTTCATAACACTTGGGCTTAACCTTCAGTAATTTGATAAAGAAAAGATTTTAAAGAAATTTAAGGAGAAAAATCATGGCCGAATTAGGGTCCACCAACGCAAGGTTGTCAACTAGTGTTTCACTATTCTTACTTCCAAAAAATTTGGATCAAACCACATTAAATAATCCCGCTTCTCTTTTAGCCTTAGCCACTGGCTCAGCTAAGCTCGGAGCAATTCAATCATTCACTCAAACTCAGCGTCGAAATACTGATTTTCGATTCGAATTGGATTCAGATCAGCAAGGGAAACCCGTAGAACGTCTTCCAAGAACTGTTGATGAATATTCACTTCGTGCAGATCGTGTGATGCTATATGTATCAGATGCACTAGAAGTTTTAGGTATCAGTGGTGATGACATTGTGAATAATAACGCTTCTTTTGGAATTCTCAAGCAAGAAATTGCTCCCGTAGGATCTGGTGTTCCCACAAAATCCACAATTTTCACAGGTGTGTGGATTCACTCTGTATCAGCTAGTTATAATATAAATGGTGGGGATCTCAGAATTTTAGAAGGGGTGGATCTGGGGTATACTTCATCTACTGTAATAGGAGAACCCGCATAAATAATACTTGCAAAGAATGTAAAGATATGATATAATAGTAGTGGAAACAATTTGATATGAAGTGAGTAGGGGTGAACTCGAAGGCACCCTTGCTCATGGAGTATCAAAACCTTCGAGGAATAAAAAATGGCACATAAAATAGGAACTAAGTTAAAACAATTTTGTTCAAAAGGACATGACACATTTGTAGTTGGAAGAGATAAAAGTAAACGTTGCAGTCAATGTGTTAAAGAAAAATACATTCCTCATCCGTTATCTCCAAAATTAATTTGTATTAATGGTCATGACCTTTCTATCCTAGGAAGAGATAATAGGGGAAAAGGATCTTGTATACAATGTAGAAGGGATCGTGAAAGTAGTGATATAGCACATGAGAAACAAAAAGAATACAGACAAGAAAATGAGGAAAAGATTAAAGCGTATATGCAAATGTATTATGAAGAACATAGAGATATTTTTATTATACGTCAATTACAACGGTATGATGAGAATAAACAAAAGCTTTTAGATTATCAGAATGGTCGCTATAAGTTGCAAAGACAGGATCTTATAGAGTATCAAAAACAATACAGCAAAGATCATCCAGATATAGTGGCATTAAATGCCCTAAAGAGCCATATTAAACGTCGTAAAAGAATAGTTCCTTGGGATCAAGAAGGTATTAGAAAATTTTATTTAAATAAGCCTGAAGGAATGGAAGTGGATCATATAATTCCTTTGTGTGGCAGAAAGATTTCTGGTTTACATATCTTGTCTAATTTACAGTATTTGACTCGTGAAGAAAATAATTTTAAAAGAAATAGCTGGGATGGAACTTTAGAAAATAATGGTTGGAGAGATAAGATTAGTAAAGGAGTCATAAAATGGATTTGACAAATTTTAAAAGTTTGAATCGTGTTTCCAAAGAATTTGAAATTGTAAAAGTAGGTTATCCTGGACTTGAACAAGGTCTAAAAATTTCAATTCATACATTGGCTGTTCTGGAACAGCAATCAGCCCTAGCAGAGCTTCCTACTTCTCCATTGGGTCAAGATCCTGCCCTTCGTGCTGTTGTTCTTCAACAGGCACTATTAGTATATGCTCTAGACTCTATTAATGGAGAGAAGATTGACTTGAAGACGGCAAAAGACTTCATTCAAAATCTGCAAGCTCCTATTTTCAATGAGATTTATAATTGTTATGATTCAATTGCACAAGAGCAAGATGCAACTATGGTTGCATTAGCTGAAAGTAAAAAAAAAGTGATTTAATCCCGTTTCGAGACCTTTGGGTCGTCGCAAAATCCCTCCATGTATCTCCTTTCTCTCAAGAAATTTCTAACCTATCACCTGCCCAGTATACATGGATTTTAACCAATCATTTTCAAGATCAAGAGGACGAATTTTCTAAGACTCAATTGTTGTGCAGATTTTTAAATCCTCAAGCAGCAGCCTCTATTTGGGACAAAAAGGAAACTGAAAAAACGGAGAGTACTCCAGATATTTTCTTTAATAACATAGCTAAAGACTTAAAAGGGAAGTATACACCTGAAGAATTACAATCTATGTTAAAAGATCCCAAGCATTGGGAATCCTTAGATCGAATTGAAAAGGCTTAGAAATTATGGTGAGAAGATTAGAATTATCTGGTAGACATTTTGGTGAATTAGTTGTTCAGGAATTTATCTATATGAGGAATGGCTGTTCTATTTGGAAATGTTTATGCTCATGTGGAAAAATTACTTTTAGTTCAGGATCTGACTTAAATCAGGGTAAAATAAATTCTTGTGGTCATTTGAGAATTCATATTGAAGATTTGCTTGGCCAGAGATTTGATAGATTGGTTATAATTGAATCTGTTAAAACACGAAATACCTCAAATAAAGTAGTATGGAAAGCTAGATGTGATTGTGGTAATGAAGTTGTCATTGCTGCAGGATCTTTAAAGAGGTGTAACAAGATCTTGTGGTTGTATTAGACAAGAGAATACTACGGCTTTTAATAAGAAAACTAAAAGAACTCATGGTTTTACTGTTAGTAATGATAGGTTGCAAAAGAACTTTTATAAAGTATGGGCAGCTATGCTAGATCGTTGCTATAATCCAAAACATCCTAAGTACAAAGATTATGGTGGGCGAGGTATTACTGTTTGTGAACGTTGGCGTAAATTTGAAAACTTTAGAGATGACATGTGGGAAAGCTATTTAGAGCATGGAAAAATACATGGTTTTGGATTTAATACTTCTTTAGATCGTTTTCCAAGCGTTATGGGTAATTATGAACTTTCTAATATACGTTGGGCTACCCAATCAGAGCAATGTAGAAATAGAAGAGATTCTTCTAAGACCAATAATTATGATTTAGCCTGTAAATATCGCTCTGAGTTAATGGGTTTTATAAATAGAATTTTATTTGATAAGAGAGAAAGATTTTATCCATTTACAATTAAGAAATGCTTAACTATAGTTGGTTGTACTCCAGAACAACTTAGAGAACATATATCTAAACAATTTCTCCCAGGTATGACTTGGGAAAATCATGGTACTTACACTTTAGTCAATCCACAAGTTTGGCAAATTGATCATATTGTTTTTTGCAATATGTTCGATTTATCTACAGAGAAGGGAAGGAAAGATTGTTTTTACTATACAAATTTAAGACCTTGGTGGGGAAAAGATAATAATTGTAGAAAAGTTGATCCCTCTGTATTTGTAAAAGCTTAACTCTCTTTAACACCTAAAATTACCCCTTGACATTGTTATCTTCTCATGATATACTATAGTATGGAAAGAGGAGGTAACTAACATGGAACTAGTAATTGCACTTTTCATTATATTTGGGATCTTAATTCAAATAGGTAATTTTATCGACTGGTTTCTTGGGAAACTTGGATTTTTTAAGACTCCTGTAGAAAAGATTTGTTCCTCTTTGGGGTATACAACGTCCCACTATTGGGGAGGACAGGATATAGTTTGTATTAAAGCTATTGGCAAAGAATTATATAAATTACAAACTGAATTATACGAAAATCCTTCTGATTCAAGGTCTATGTGGTTTAAAAGACAGAATGTAAGTTTTGCTATAGATAGTAATAATCGAGCAGAGAAATGGTATTATGAGTTTCAATCAATTTTAAATAAGTAAAATTTGTTATTTGTAGTTCCAACCTGTAAGGTCGTCCACTTCTGAGGTAATTCCATTGGCAGATCTACTAGGCCCTTCTGGGCAACCTATTCAGCCTAATCCTTTCATGCAACAGCAGAATGTTTCCGTTAATACATCATCTGCAGAACAGGCTCTTGCTGGTTTTCAGAAGACGATGGATGGGATGATTAAAAATTTTGGAGCTGGTTGGGATAAGGCTTCTCATGAGGGAATGGCTGCACAAGAACGATTTTATAAATATATTGGAGATAAAGCAGCAGAGAGACAAATTGCCTTAAAGAGATATAGTACTGAAGCTCTTGCTGGTATTGAAGCAGAAAAAAATGCAAAAATTGCTGCATTTGAAGCAGAAGAACGAGCTGGTAAGCGAACTCATGATGAACTGAAAAGAGCCTCGGTAACAGCAAATGAGGAGGCAGGAAGGGCTGTTACAAGAGTTAATGAGGAGACTGCACGTAAGGCGAAACAATCATCAGGATTTGGGGGTTTAGTCAGAGGGGCTCGGGATGCACTTGTTAATGTTGGTGGACCTATTGGTGGTACTGTTGCAGGTATAGGTAATCTTATAGCCAATCCAATGGTAGCTATTCCAGCAGCTATTTTAGGGTCTGCTCTAGAGATGCTAAATACCAGAGCTGAATTTACAAGAACTGGTGCTCAACTCGCTGGGGCAGGTCTTAGACTTGGTTCTGGGGCGGGTGCAGGTTTAGACTTTGCAACAAATTTGTTTGGAAGTCCTTTTGGTAATTTAGGACAAGCACTTTCTAGAGATCAGCAACGAGCTATTATAGGCCAAATGTCAGGATCTCGTACTATGGTTGACCAAGCCATGGGTGGTGGGTTTGGGGCCATCAGAGGTAATTTAGGTTTATTTGCCAATATTCTTCCAGATGCTTCCAAAGAAATGGAAATTTTCACAGATGCCACTAAAAGTTTGGGAATGTCCCAGAGAGACATTACAAATTTGTTTGTCTCTTCTCGTGTAAACTCTGAGAAACTTAAAATAACACAATTAGATGCTATTTCTACACAAATAGAAATGCAAAAAGCTCTCCGAAATATTACTAATGATGGAACTGTTGCAGCAATGGTCCTTGGAAATGTTGGCGGGTTTTTAAAGAATATGGGAACTACTAGTGAATCTGAAAGGAATCGTATTTCTTTAGGAATTGCCCAAGCTGGTGCTAATCTTTCCCTCCCACAGATGGCTGGTATGTTTGCTTTTACCCATGGGGGCCAGATTCCTAATCCGTCACAAGTATTTGGCGAAAATGGTTTACTAAGACATGGGGGTGTATTTGGTTTGATGGGAGGATTTTTACAGCAGATTGGTAGTCAATTTAAAGATCCCACTCAACGAATGTTTGCAGCAGATCAATTACGTCAGCAATTTATGCCAGGTCTTCGTATGCAGGATGTCCCTAAATTCTTTGATATAGCCTCTGCTATGCAACGACCTGGAGCTAATATGGCAGATCTGGGTAAACAATTCGCTGCATTAGAAGGTAAAACTCCACAAGCAGCCATGGCTGATGGTATTAATACGTTAGCCCAAATTGTAGATCCAATTAAACGTATAGAAAATGTGTTCACAAATTTCTGGACTATGGTTGATGCTAGAATAAATAAGATAGTGCAAGCATTTAAACCAGGAACTGTTGTTATGAAGATGGAACATTGGGTTAGTAAAAATATTTTGCATAGACCCAGCGGCCAATCTGGTAGTTACTAATTTCAAACTAAGGTGAATTCCAATCGCTAATATATATCCGGTTAAAATTAATGATCTGAATTTCTATGTAAATCCTAGAGCTATGAAGGTGACAAAATCTGTGTCATACGGGACGCTTCCTACACAAGGTGGTGTTCAGTATCAGATTTGGTATAATGCTCCAGAAATGCTCGTAATGGCAGGTGCTTCTGCTGGACAAACTGCCTATCAGGAACTTCTATTTCTTAAGCAACAATTTGAGGGAAATCAAAAACTATCAACTCTTTTCTATAAGACACAATTGTATCAAGGGTTTCTTACATTATTAGATGTTGAAGCATCCACTAGTCATTTGAATGAGTTTACATATACAATAAATTTTCAATTGCTTTTTGGGCAACAATTTGCCATTGAGGATTTTTCAATTTCTACTACAAATAATGGTGCAGTTGAAGGTGCTATTGGTAGATTACAGAATATTTTGAACATTCCACTAAATAAAGCCAGTGCAAATATAACAAATCTACTACAGAAATTTTAATAAGAATAGGATAGAATATGTCTCAAAATGACCAGGTTAGCCAGGAATATTTACTTTTAAAAGTTTTTTTATACAAATACACTCCCCCCTTTACCCAACAGGCAGGAGTGACTTCTTCTTTGTCAACTTTTACACCATATTCTATTCCTTTAGATGATACAAACTATTTTACAAAGTATGATATTTCACAGTTTGCTACTGGTTATTCATTTGAACAAAATATTGACGAGACAACTTATACGTGGTCTGTGGAATTACAGGATTTAGCTCTTAGCTATGGAACTGTAAACAGTAAATTAAAAGTAGTTCCTCCTGCTGGAAGTACCTTAAAAAATGGACTTTCATTTTCTCAGAGTACTAATTCACTAGAGTTGTTGTCTCAGTATGAAACAAATGCCAATACATTTAGCAATAATAATCCTGCAACAGGCTCTTTACCGATTCTTGGCGCAAAATCAAATCGTGGGCTTACCCCTGGCCCTCTTACAGTTCAAAATACCAATCTTACTACTGTTCTATCTACGGTGCATGGATTAAGATTGAGTGATTTGATACAGGAGTATGACTTTATTTCTGTATATTTGTATAAAAATGCAACACCTTTAACAAGCATATGGGGAGTTTTTACTGTAGATGATTCAATTGACAATAATCCCCTTCAAATTTTTACTTATAAAGTTACTTCAGATACAACTCCAGCGTTTCAAAATTATAAGAACCCCATAGATCCTTATCTTCAATATGAATCTGTTCTTACAACCAAAATGCCCAATGGTCAGACTCTTTTTTCCAATGAATTGAATGGGTTCGTTATAAAAAAGAATATTGCTAGTACGATTGACCAAGTTGATAGAGTTACAATAAGTGGTAATGGATGGAGTAGATTATTTGGAGCAACACGTAGAGTAGTAAAAACTTCCCTATTTCAAGATTCTTTATATCAAACAGGTCAGGTATTAGGTTTACAAGATATCTCAACCTATGAAACTTCCCTTGCTGGTAGAAATATAGGGCAGATTATTAAAGATCTCTTTGATTCTATTTACAAGATTGATTTCAATCCAATTACTAGTGCAGAAATTGTAGCTGCTTCTGTGCCTATAAATCCATTAAATGACACAAATTTAGCTACATCTACTGAGGTTCAGGAAGGTTTTTTTAAAAGTCCTTTAGGTACTTCAAGTGTTACTTCTTCATCAGCATCAAGTTCTTCACCACAATTGTTGCTGGGGGATAGTTTTTATAATATTACATCCTTGATTATAGCAAATGCCTATCCTGCAAATTTGTTTAATCTCCCCCCCTATTTACTTTCTTCAGTAATGAAGCTTAGACCATTTGCCTATATTGAACCTATAAATGTTCCTCCTTCATCTGATTATATCAGCAATGCCCAAAGTGCAGCAACTGTGAAATCAGCAAATGCAGGTTCTACAGCCCAGGTATCACCAGAAACATTTCAAACAGTTACTCAAGGCTTGGGTGGACAGACCCTAAATTATAACTTGACAAGTCCAGTATTTATTGATCCACACGTTCAAAATTTAACAGCCTATTTTACATTTTTAGCAGATGTTTTTCAACCTTTTAGTCCTGAGCTTAAAACACCATATGAGATTTTAGACACAATTCGATCTATTGCATTTGTTGAAATTTTTGAACAGCCTAATGGCCAGTTTCTAGTCCGTTCTCCACAATATAACAATATGGCTGCTTCAGTAGTAGGTCGTTCTGATATTGCTTTAGTTCGTAGTAGTAATTTGAACATCATTTCTTCTAATTATAGTGAAACAGTTGAAAATTTAATTACCAAGATGTTTACTGGGTATTCCCCAAATATAACTCCAATTTCAGTTTTACAGCAATTTGGGTATTGTGATGGAAAGCTGTTAACTCAAGATGGTTTGATGGAAATGACTACCGCAGCTAATCCCAATACTGCAACAGCTTCCCTATCCAACTCAACCACAAACAATAGCAAAACTACTGGAATATTTGGATGGGCTGAGTATTTAATGGAATTATCTAATGCAAAGCTTAAAGCAGGTACAATTGTTTGTGATTTAGATAATACGATCCAAGTAGGGCAAACCTTTATTGACGAAACGCATTATAAATTTGGTTATATTATAGGAATTAGCAAGCATACAGCAGTTACCGGAACTTCTACAATGACTCTTACATTATCGTATGTTCGTGATGCAGTCCCAGAGTATAATGTTGATAATTCTATTCGAAATATTAATACGGATCTTCTGCCTGTTTTGACAGACATCGAAGAATCGTTTGCATCGGGGTCATAATTATGTCCGAGTATAGAATTTTTCAGGCTCAAATTTTAGCTAAAGATCCAACAACCCCAAGACAATATTCCGTTGTTGAGATTCCTAATGGGCAAAAATTGGTTGGAGTGCAACTCGGAAATGCTTTAAAAGATCAAAGTGCTCCTTTACTTGGTAGTATTGTTTTAGTGTTGCAATTGGATGCTTATAGATCTTATATTTTAATGGTGTTACGTGAACCATTTACGACACTCACTGCAAATAATCAATATCGTGGCTTTATACCATCTACTGGAAATGCTACACAAGATATTAGTAATCAGGCAAATCCGATTCAAGATGGTGAGATTTTCATGGAAGCAACAGGCCCTACTTCACCCACAGGGCAGGTAATTCCAGGTTTTGGTGCCCACCTATACCTTGGTAACAATGGGGCGGCTCAAATTGAATCTGGGTCCACTGGTGAGCGTTTGGTGGTAGGTGGGACAAGCTCAGATGAGGATCATGAGGTAGTATTATCAGCTGATAACGGTTATTTTGAATCAAACACAGGAACCAACAATATTCAGGCTACTTTTAACTATACAACGAATACTGCAACAGGTCTTACTGAAGGTCTAGAAGTCGCTACTCAATTATCTATACCTACAGGTCTTACTTCAGTTGAAACTCCTATTTGCCAGTTAACAATGGATACAGTTGGAAATATATCTCTTAATAATACTACTTTTGGAACTGGTATAAGTTTGGCATCATTGAAGATGGACCCGATTGGGGATATTTCTTTAACTGGGACTACAATTTCTTTAAATGGTGGTGAGGGACAAGGGGTGGCCAGATTAGGGGATTTGGCTACTTCGAATTTAACAGCAGATCCTATTTTCTGGCCTATGGTTACGGCTCTGCAAGCATTTTTCACAGCTTTATCAGCTTTTCAGGGGGGAAGTCCCGTGGTACAGTCACAACTTGGGGCATTAGGAGCAGCATTTTTAGCTCAAGTTCCTGTAGCACCAACTTCTTTAACAAGTAAGATAAGTTCAGCTTCTCTTTCAGTCACAGCTGGAAATTAGAATAGAAGTTGCAAAATAGGTATAAATATGCTAAACTTAAAATAGAGTTAAGGATTTGCAATTCCCCCTTTAAACAGTTCTTCCAAGGAAATAAGGTATGCCCCCTTCTTCAGCTTTAACAACATTAGGTACTTGTTTTTACAACTTTGTAAAAGCGGTACTTTGTGGTAATACAGTTTTAAAAAGCACTTTCAAGACCTTTTTGAATAGCCAGATTTTAGCTGCTGATGCTGAGATTGCTATACTTGGGGCACAGGTTGTCAGACTTGACCTCTTAAATTCTTTTGCAAATTTAGAAATTCAAACTTTAGCAGCGGTACAGAATAAAATACAAGCTGATCTCAATGTAGTTTTAGGTCCCATGCAGAGCGCAGCTACTTGCCCAGTAGTGAGCCAATTTATTGCCCAAGCAGAAAGTGGAGCAACGTTGAAAGCTTTAAGTGGCTTGCAGAATCTAATATACACCTACAATAGACGTGCTTATGTCGCTACAGCGATTTCAAATAGAGTAAAGAGTTTACAAAATTTTGTGAATCAGGCGCAGCAAGCTTTAAATTTAATTGATCAGATCTGCAGTCAATAAGGATATTTTTCATGAGTGATCTTTTATTAACCACCATACCAGTTCCAGGTCAGCCCCAGTATCCACCTCAACAGGGGAATCCTTCCCAATATTTTGGAGAGGGTACAAATGATTTACAATTTGATTCATCCAATGATTTGGCCCTAGTAAGTGGACTCGATGAAACTATCCAAGATGTCCAGAAGATCCTCTTAACAGAACAGGGAACACCCATTACACTTTTTCCATTATACGGAACGACTCTTCAATCGCTTATTGGAAATAAAACAAATATAGCGAGTATCCAAGGAACAGTGCAGCAGCAAATAACCCAAGCCCTACAGGTGCTTTATCTGCTTACGCAAAATAGAAGTAACCCTCAAGAAATCGTGCAAACTCTTTATTCTCTTCAAACGACATTGCAGAGTGAAACTAGCATCAGTTCCCTTTTAACTATTATAGCTGCTTCTGGGCAAGAAATAACTACTGGCATTAATGTCAGTAATATATAAGGAATAATTTATGAGCCCCTTACCCTCGTTTTCGCAATTAGTTCAGCAAATGCTATCATTCCTACAGATTTCCCGTCCAGACATCAACACGAATTCTGGAACTGTAGTAAATGATGTAGTTGTATCGACAGTAGCCAATCAGCTTAGTGCTCAGAATGGTACTGATGTTTCCGTGTATTCCTCACTTCAGTATACACAAAATTTGCAAGCCTTTGTTACAAATGCTGCTACTATTCTTCCAACAGATATGGATGCCATTGCCAATAATTATGGCATGGTTCGAAATCCTGCTGTTCAAGCCACAGGTTTTATTACGTTGCGGATACGCTCGTATACGACAAGTAGTCCCATTATCACTGTACCCTCAGGAACAACTGTTTCAACTTTGTCCACATCTGCTGCTCCAGCTGTTTCTTTTGCCACAAGAGCAACAGTTACTTTTATTCCTTCGAATGCCCCCAGTTATTATAACCCAGTCTCAGGATTTTACGAACAAACGGTTAGAATTGTTGCACAGACAGCTGGGAGTTTGGGTAACGTCGGTGCAAATACAATTACTTCATTAGTAGGCCCTGGTCTTGGCATTGATGCAGTAACAAATCAAGCTGTAACCAGTGGAGGAACAAATACTGAATCCAATGTTCAATTTGCTGCCCGTATTCAGATAAAGCTTGAAGGTAATAACGTAGGCACTCCTAATGGGGTCATTTCCCTTATGGAGACTAATCCAAATGTTATTCAAGCTCTTATTGTTGGCCCAAATGATCCCACTCCTCCTGCACGTAATGAATATGGGGGTAGTGTTAATGTCTATATTCGAGGGCAGATTCCAGTTACCATTACAGCGGAAACATTTACATATTCCTCAACTGGAAGTCAGCAATATGTTCTATTGAATCAGCCAGCCTTATCTGTAGGATCTGTTACAGGTATTGTTGGTGGGAATCCTTATACTTTTGTAGCTGGGACGGATTATCAATTTGTTTTAAATCCTAATTCTCTTCTTGCAGGAAGTACAGAAGCAGGTAGTTATATTGTATTTGGTAAAGCTACTTATTTTAATGTTGTTACTGCAGGTCTTCCTTTTACAGTCGCTACAGTGACGGATGGTACTCATTTAGTTGTTTCATCCACTGCGGGTATGACCGCTGCTGATACACTTGTGCAAGGACTAAATACTACAACAATTACTACGGTAACAGATGGAACACATCTAGTTGTGGGTTCAACAGTTGGATGGACAGGTAGTGGGGCATCTGCAGTTGATACTTCAGTATCCCAATTGATTGTTAATACAACGAGTGGAATGAATCCTGGTGATACAATTATTCAAGGATCTTTTTTCACTACAGTTACTTCAGTTACTAATTCAACGGTAGTAGTGGTTGGGAGTATATCTGGATTTAATGCAGGTTCAGCTTCTCTCACAGGGTCTGCTCCTGATAATAACACAGTGGTTACAATTAATTACACTTATGATAGTTTGATCGCCACACTTCAGGCTCTCCTGAATAATAATTCTAATCATATTGTTGGATCGGATATTTTAGTATTAGAAGCTATTGAAGCATTTATTTCATTTACGTATGGACTTTATATAGTTCCTGGGTATGTGCCAACTTCTGTTACAGCTCAAGCTAATACAAATCTTTCAACATATATAAATGGTCTTGGACTTGGTGCAGATATTGTTTTAAGTGAATTAGTGTCAATTATCCAAGACACACCTGGGGTCGCAGAGGTTGATTTGACTTCACTACTATTGCAATCTACAGAAAATGGAGTTACTACTTCTGTCCCTCCTGGGCAATTAATTGCAGTCGGAAATGAAGCATATCCAGTGACTTTTTCCTTAACACCAAATGTTGAGGGATAAAATTTACGTTGCAGATAGTCTCACTATAATAGTAGAAGGATAATAATATGAGCATAGCGTATAAAAATAAAGTAAACGAAAGACTTATTGGATCTCCTATTTCAGGCGAAAGCCATACAATTGGAATTGTGGGAGTATTTACCGTTTCTTCAGGAAATATTCGACTAATTGAAGTTCCTCAAGGCCCAGCTCCTGCAGTTACAATTCCCGGTTATAACGAAA
>Ga0302186_10002896_pt1 | contig 12891 bp, 11 predicted proteins | sample II_Bog_E1_2_FD_198782 | JGI IMG/M metagenome (GOLD analysis project Ga0302186, IMG submission 198782) | Peat permafrost microbial communities from Stordalen Mire near Abisko, Sweden - II_Bog_E1_1 | ecosystem: Environmental > Terrestrial > Soil > Wetlands > Peat | place: Sweden: Abisko... | reverse complement strand
AGGTCCTCCAGGACCTCCACCTTTATTTCTAGGACTAGGAATCGGTGGACCACCTCCCATTGGCAACCTGCTTAATAAAGGAGGTCCACCACCTCTTTTATCAGGCCTCATGCCTCTAATCACTCAAGCTGTTAAGAAAGCAAAGGAAAAGAAGAAACCAAGAATCCCGTTAAGAGGTCTCATGTGGACGATAATTCCTCCAGCGAATGTGAAGGAAACGCTTTGGGAGGAAGTGAATGATGAACAGGTAGAATTGGACATTGATTTCTTGGAACGTGAATTCGCAGCCAAAAAAGCAGCCATTCCATCTGGGGAACTTAAAAAAGAAGATGACCCACGTGCTAAAATGATTAAAGTAAGTCTTTTGCCAGCAGAGAAGACCAAAAACATGGAAATCGTGCTTGGGAAGTTGAAAATGTCGAATTCCAAGGTAAAAGATGCCTTGAATCAGATGGATGATACGGTTCTGACGATAAATAACATCGAAAGTCTGATAAATATAGTGCCTACTGAGGAGGAAATCAAAACTGTGGAAGCTTTCGATGGGGATATCGAGTTATTAGGCAATCCCGAACGATTTTCATTAGAAATCAGCAAAATCTCTGGCTTCAAAGAAAGACTCCTGGGCATCAAGTTCGTGAAAACCTATGAGGAAATCGTGAAGGAATTGACAACTAAACTAGATAAAATTAATGGAATATTAGAGAAAATCCCAAAAGATAAGAAATTCAAGGCCTTGGCTGAAGAGATCCTAGCCATTGGTAATTATCTCAATGGAACTACAGCTCGAGGTGGTGCCTATGGCTTTCAATTAGACGCCTTAGAGAAAATCAATGATGTGAAAATGGCTAATTTCCCTAAGAAGAATCTACTTATGTATATAATAGAGAAATATGAGAAAAAGCATAATTGTGTGGTCATTGAGACGAATGAGGATTTAAGCGATTTAGAATTGGCTGCGAAGACCTCAATCATGCAATTACAAAGCGATTTAGGGGAAATTCGCAAAGGAGCGAAAATCATAACGATTGCGATGAAAAAGGCTGAGGAAAATGATGAATTGGGTAAGGTTTCGGAATATTTCAAAGGACCCAATGATTTGATCAGTAAGATATTAGAGGAATTGGAACAGAAGCTAAAGTCTTGTGACCAAAATTATCTAAATGCATGTAAATATCTTTGTGAGAACCCGAAAGATACGCCTTCTGATAAACTTATTGAGAAAATCTATAGATTTTGGAACGCCTGTAAGATGGCCAAAGGGGTTTTAATGAAGGAATTGGAACTATTGAAAAAGGAGGAAGATCGGAAAAAGAAGGATTTGGGTAATTTTTTTCTTTATTTTTTTATTAAAATTCACACTTTTTAACTTTTCGTGTGGGGTTTTCAATGAAAACGGCTGGGATTTTAGATAAAAACAATTTGAAGCCTGGAAAAACGTTAATGGGTATCGATTCTTTGAAGATGGGTAGTTCGGATCAGATAGTCGAGACCTTAAAGAATAGGAGACAAACTAAGAGAATATTTGGTAATTAATTAGAAAAAGACCTTAATTTATATAATAAATTATTAAAATTTATCTATTTTCATCGCTATAAAGCTGATTTGATGCTCAATAAGGAGGAAATCCAACCTCCAGCAATGAATTTGAAGAGGAATCTTATGGATGAAATGAAGGAAAAGGCTATAGAAAAACAGCATTCTGGCTCTATAATTGAAGAGGAAAAGTCTATTGTTAATGAAAAGCCAATAGCCAATGAAAAGACGATGCCTCTAGTTAAGGAAAAGATTCTAATTAAAGAAAAGCCTAAAGAATCGAATAATAATACATTGAAAATCCCTGAAAAGAACCCGAATATCTTCATTCCAGCTCATGTTCTAAACCCAACAAATAAGCCCAAAACCATTGAAAAAGAGGCTATGAAAGTGACTATTTCCAAGCCTAAAATTGAAGAGAAAAAAGATCTCCAAACCATTTCCCCTCAATTCAAAAAGGCTGATGTCAAAGGCGGCGAATTAGAAGCCAAAGAAGGACCTATCAGGCTTTCTCTTGCTGATAGCAAAAAAGCTGCTCCTATCTCTACTTTGAAGAAAGCACCTGTAATGGAACATAAACCCACTTGTCCCGTGGATTATTTAAGCGTATTGAAAAAAAGCAACAAAATCGGTGAAAAGCCTGGGGAACAAGCCAATAATGTGAATTATTTAACAAATATTTTAACGGATGGAGCGATTAAGAAAAGTTTGTTTTTCTAATAAATTTCAAGTGTTTTTTCATTTGTTTAGAATCCATTTTGAGCACAGGGCCGTTGATCAATCAAGAAAGTCCAAAGAAGAAATAAGAAGACGAATAAATTTTATTTAAATTTAAAAGCCTAACGAATAAATAATCAAAATCACGTATTATTATTTAAATCCTCATTAATCAGTCATTAATGTCATTATGCGAATTAACAAACGATCTTTCAAAGTCTATTAATTCGAAAAATGCCTTCTCTTTTATTATTAAAAAAATCAATATATCTCAAAAATTCCTCAAATAACCGAAATAAAATGGGTCCTTGCCATTCCTCCTCGAAAAAAGCCCTTCCTCAACCCAATATTAATGCTGGTTCATTACCTCCTGCCATCCCAAATATCAAAAGCCCTGAAAAGCCTTCAAACATTGAACAGCCTAAAACCATTGAACAGCCTAGGATCATTGAGCAGCCGATAAACAATGAAAGGCCTGCTGATATGGGAAGGCCTCTGAGCCCAGTAATACTCTGCCCATTGCCTGAAAACATTGAAAACACACCTATCAAAGTCAACAAAGAAGAGCCAAACCCAAATTCTAGCAATATAAAGGCTAACAACCGATATGGAAATGATGAAAATGTGGAAAAAAGCAACATAAAAAACAATGCGATCTCTAAACAAGATCCCAATGGTAATCAGGATATGAAAATGGGATCACATTTCTATTATAATCAGAAGGAAAATGATAGTGGAAAAATGGCTGAAAGGAATTTGGAATTTGAAGAACATGAATTCAAAGAACCCACAGATTTCAAAACCTCTTTGCATTCCAATCAATTAAATAGAAGAGAAATCTTCAGCGAAATCAATAAGAATAAGTTCATTCAAAGCAAAAACTTGGGGGATAGCGATGAACCGGAAGAAATGGTGTTCAGTTAAAAAGAAGGGCTTTAATGATATATATATATAGACGAAATTAAATATAATTGTTTTTCAAAAAATGAATTTTGGCCACATAAATTATGAATTTTTGAGTGAAAATTAAGAAAAACATAGAAAAATTAAGAAAAATAACGAAAAATTAAGAAAAACAAAGGGGGGAGGTAATAAACATTAGAAAAATTAAGAAAATAGAAGAAAATTATAAGTTTTATCGAATGCTTAATAATTGAAACCAGCGTAACTTTTATCATTTTTATTGTTTTCAGCAATTTTATAGAAACATTCCATGCAAAACCCTTAATTTTCCATGCAAACTCTCGACGAATCAGGTGATTTTCCTTTCTAAACTCCTTCTAACCCTCTAAATCTCTAGAAAAACCTCGTTTCCTTCGCGAAAGCAAAACCGCCAAGCCTCCCAAAAGCCTCTTTTCTTCCATAGAACGTAAAATCAACACAATTTCTCTTGATGAAGGCCTTGGCTTCAGTTTTTCTTGAGTTTTAACTAAAACTAAAGCTTTTTCAAGCCCAACAGATAGAAAAGATCTTCAAAGGCCATAGAATTGATGAAGGTTCTAATGAAGTAGCTGAGATTTTCTTCCAAAACGAGCTTTTCCGTAAATTATTGAAAGATTTGAACTCAATTCTCGACCTCAAAATCAATAAGAAATCGAGTCTTTTCAAGAAACCACCAGAAGTCAAATCCGCGAAACTTCATCCTAATAAAAGTCTTAATCTTTCCATGGAATTCGAAAATTATTCCCATATAATCTCAAGACAAAGGAAAGAATGTATGAAATTAGAAGCCCAACTTCTGAAAGTGAAAAAGTCTGGATATTTTGAAAGTCTTATTGAAGAAATCGAAGGGAATAAGAAAGAAATTGAAAAATTTAAGAAAGAAAAAAGAAATCAGCTCGATTCCACTAAAATCAATGGGAAGGCATTAGAGGAAATCGTCGAAATTAAAGGCTTGCCTGAAAATTTACAGAAATCCTCGATCATTGACTCAGATTTGCTGATTCTCAATATGAAGAATAAGAGTTTAAAGAAAAAAATCGCGAAATTCGATGAGGAAAATGAGGCATTCATTGTGAAAAACGATAAGATAGACTTTGAATTGCAAATGGTTTTGAAAGAAGCGACTGAATTACGAGTTTCTATTGATAAAAAGCCTTTTAAAGCAAAATTCGAGGAATTAACAGCGAAAATCATTAGATTTAAAAATTGTCTGGATGGAGTGAAAACCAATAATCGGAGAGTAGTGAAGAAAGTGGAAAATGAGATTGCGGAAATAAAGGGGGAAATAGAGGAAAAAGATAATTTGATAAAGAAACAAATTGCTAATTTGCAGGGAATTAGAGAGAAATTATTGAGTTTAACGAATAACGAGAATGTTGATAAGAGTCTAAAGACAGTTTTGGAGTTATTTACGAATTCATTCAATTCTAACAATAAGACAGAAAACTCGATTCCTTCTACTGGGAAAAGCAAAAAGGAGGGGAATGATGAAGTTTTGGAAAATATTGAGGAAAAAACGAAAATTGAAGAAAAGAATGAGGAATTTAAAGAGAAAAAAGAGATTTTCCAAGATAAAAACGAATTTTTTGAAGAAAAAAACGAGGAAAATGAAAAAAAAATTAAAGAAAATGTGAAGAAAAAAGAAGAGGAATCTATGGAAATTAATCAGAAAAAAGAACATTTTGAGAAAAAAATAAAAAAACCTAAAGAAATCATAGAGAAGTCTGAGTCCCTAGAAAAAAAAGCTCAAAAAAACAATGAAACCCCTTTAAAATTAGAAAAAAACATGGATTTTCCTAATAAAGAGGAAAAAAACGAGATTATTGAAGAAATGGTCATTGAGGATTTCAAGCCTGAGGACATCAAAGACAACGATTTGAACGATCTTTTAGGAGAAAATCTCGAAAATCCCATAGAAAACCAGAAAAAAGTATCAGAATCTACTAAACAATTGAAGAAACTCGATGAAAATGGTATTTTCTTTTTGAAATTTCTAAAAAACTAAGAGAAAATCCCTTATTTTACTATAGGAATAGGAATTTTAACGATATCTCCAATGCTTTTCCGAGCAAATAATGAAGAAAACAAGAAAAAGATGTTATTTTGCCGCGTGAAAATAGGAAATCGGGCTTTCAACACGAAGATTTCAGAGGAAAAGAAGCCCAGTTGGGATGAAAGTATTGAAATTCGGCGTAATTTCAATGAAAACTCGATACTTTTGCAGGTTTGGAACTTTGACCCTAAGGAAAGCGAAAAATTGATAGGCGAGACTACAATTGACCTGATTTCAAAGGAAATTGATATAGATATTAAGAAAATCGTGAATTTGGATATCGCTATATATAATAATGGGATGAAAAAGGGAGATTTGACAATGGAAATGAAATGGATGGAGGATGATTTATAGGAGATGATGTGTTTTTTATAGAAAATTCATATTATAGTTCTTTTATTTCGGTTATTTCTATAGTTAAATAATTTAATTATTATTATAAAATTTTTTAAGACAGAATAGACAAAAAGTTTGTTATTTTTTGGAAAATTAAAAAAAAAAATTATTCAATAAATATTTTAAACATTTTTTTTTGATTTAATAGAAAATTCGATTTGTTTTAAAAATATGACGAACGATCATATTATGATAGAAATGCAAGAAGAGATGGTTGGCTAATTACAATAACTCACAAAAATTAAATATTTGATAGGTCAATTTCGGAAGTCAGAATAATGAAAACCTGAGACAAGAAGAGACCCAGAACAGTATCAATTTTTCATAATTTAAGTCTTCCTTATAGTGTGAAAAAGCAAAAAGACTAAGTCCTAAAACAGTATTTTTGCTTTTTTTAATCGTCAATTTGCTTTTCATTGGAAAGTCCATTTTTTTCGGTCTTTTTACTCTATAATTCTGATTTTATAATTTTTTCAATAAGGAATTTTATCAGAAAATACTTTTTGGATATCCGCAAGCACTGCTATTACTTTAGTTTCTTGCTATGTATTCATTGATTTCATTCCAATTCTTCAGGGACTCAAAGAAGATCAAAATGCCAGACATATTTTAGGCATATTCATTGGAATATTATCAGTATTTTCATATTGTTTGGGATATTTATGGTTAAGGAATGATGTGACAAATCATTATATAATGACAATTGCTGGAAATTTAGCTGGTTATGCAACGATAATAGTCTTTTTTATGCCGATGACAGATGCTTTTCATGGATGGAAGAAAGGAGAAGAAGCGCATATTTCTTAATTAATTAAATTTTAAGAAAAATTCAGAAAATATAAAAATCAAAGAATTTTTAAAAAGAAAAAACATTGTTTTTCAAATAATTTTTTTTGGAACTCCATGGACAAGAAAAAAAAAAAAATTACATTTTCCAATAAATTTGATGGTTTAAAAAAAAATAAAAAACAAGCCTGAAACACAAAAAAAGATGCTAAACTAAAAAAAAGAAGCTAAAATTTCCTCTTTGAATCTCATTAAAAAAACCTCAAACTATTATTATGGGTTCTGTTCAATGGCGGCCACCAATTTCTCCACTTCCTCATCAGTTAAAGTTCTGGTTTCTTTTTCTGTGATCACAACCAATTCGATATTTTTGGCTCCACTTTCGACCACATCCATCAAACTCTTACAAGCCAATTTCAACGTATCTTCCACATTCAACTCCTCCTTATAATTCTTTTCCAAAAAGTCTTTCAATTGTTTTGTGTTCCTCCCAGCGCAATTCGCCCTCCATTCCGAAAACACCCCCGAAGGCTCAGTTTGGAATAATCTAGGTCGACTCGAAGTATCGAACCCCGCGATTAAAGTTGATATCCCAAAAGGTCTGACCCCTCCTTTTTGAGTGTATTTCTGTTGGGTGGAACTGATGAATTTTGCTATATATTCAACAGGTGGGTCATCTTCGAAGTTCAATCGATAACTTTGACATTCGACTCGAGCCATATTAGAAAGGATTCTCGCATCAGCATTTAGACCAGAAAAGGCTATGCTAATGTTCTTATCTAATTGATGGATCTTCTTGACGGTTCTAGGCTCTTGAAGTTTGGTGGCGGTTTTCTTCTCCACCCCGAGAATCACACAGGATTTACCACGAACTCCTACTGAACAAAGACCCTTTTTAACAGCCTCCATAGCATATTCGACCTGGAAAAGATGCCCATTGGGAGAAAAAACCGTGAGAGCGGAATCGTAGCCTGCCATTTAGGATTTTTTTTTTGAAAGTTTAATGATTTTATGAGTCGAAGGTGGATTTTTAAATTTGAAGAGATTTTTGATCAGATTTTATTTAGGAAACTCTTATTGATTATATATATAATAATGTTTTTTTTTCGAATTGGATGAAAATGTGTTGATTTTTGACTATTTTTGTATGAAAAACTAGACACTTTCAATAAAAAAGATGAAAAATCTCAAAAATTCTCAAAAAAGATAAAAAATACATATATTATCAATAAATAACATCCAAAGCAGGTTTTTGTCTCTTCAGATTTTCAATGGCTTCTGCTGTAGCCATTGTGTCATTAATATAGATTTTACGTAAATTCACGAGATTATCATTTTCCATCACTGCGAGTATCACGATATCATTGATATTCCTATTATTCGAGATTCTCAACACTTCTAACCTCCTGCAATTATAACTCGCGAAAAAATCGATCAATCCTTGACTCGCAACATTTGTGGACCTCAAATTCAAGACTTTTAAGCTTCTCAAATAATGTGAAAAAGCCATAGTTTTTAATGTCAGATCCCCCACCCCTTCGTTTTTCTTTAAAATATGTTCAGAAACATCCAATTCCTCCAATTCTAATATATTCCTTGAATCCAAAAGCATTTGCAAGCCCTTATCAGTAACTTTATTCCCCATGCAATTCAAAACCCTCAATTTCATCATAAATTCACTGACACTTATCGCCATTAACGAATTATCTGAGATCCTAGGGAAATTCTCTGAAATGTCTAATTCCGATAATCTGCCACAATTCGGCGATACACTGAATAATTGGAAGCCTTTATCAGAGATTCCAGTGTTTCTTAAACAGAGTTTTTCCAATCCACTGACGAAATAAGACTCTGATAAAGCTATAAGTGTCTGATCTGTCACGAGAAAAAGACCATAAAGACTAAGTTCCTGAATATTGTTAAAATTTGGAGAAGAAATCAATTCCTTTAGACCCATATCAGAAACTTCTGTATCTTTTAGCTTGATTTTAGTCACATTATTCAGATTTTTAGCAGAAGCCAATAAATAAAGCGCTTCATCGGTAATAGCCGAATAATTATCAGAAAGGTCGATTTCTCTAATGAATTGCGAATTTTTCGCAGAACATAAATATCTCACACCTTTATCTGTGAGGAAGGAATTCTTCGAATTGAGGATAAAAGGGTTGATTTGTGGATCTTTGGAGAATTTCTTCGCTGTTTTATCATCGAGAATTGCGATTTTCTGAACTTTTTCCTCCATTTTCTAAAAAAAACCTATATTCTTAAAAAGCTAATAAACCGCTGGTTTAAAGCAATTTGAATTTTTATTTAATTTCGTAAAAAAAGCAACTTTTTCATTATTTTCCCTCAGAAATGATTTCATCTATTAAGACCAAATCCAAAACTGTGGAGCTTCAGGCCGTCAATGTCGTTAAGGAAAAACTCAAAATTGATAAAAAGCTTATCATGTCATTTTTCGACGCTTATTTTCAACGCAAAGAAGCTGAAGAACTCGAAAAACTCAATGAACTTGGTGGTTTTGATAAAATCTCTTCATTTCCTCCTGAATATTTTTTTAGGTGATAAATATATCCTGGATCAGCTTTCTGTTGATAAAAGCCGAGGAGTCCCCACAGAAGAAGTTCTAGGCCGTAAGAAATTATATGGTGAAAATATACGTCGGGCCTTAAAACATCGAAGTATTTTTATTTTTTTTTTATTTTTTTCTGACATATTTCTTTTTAGCTTTGACTAAAAGCATCTATGAGAGCTTCAAAAGCGACCTGCTGATAAAATTATTGTTGGCAGCAGGCATAGTTTCCATCATAGTGAATACTGTTTCATCGGAAAACCAAGATTTTCTGGATTATTCCTGGGTGGAAGGATGTTCATTATTCGTCTCAGCGTTCATAATCCTCATGACTGATTCTATCAACGATTGGAAACAACATCAACAATTTGAAATCGTGGATCAGGAATTACATAAGAAAAACGAAATTACAGTTTTACGAGATTCGAAAATCGTCATTTTGTTATCATCAGATGTGGTGGTTGGAGATGTGATTTTCTTATCTTCTGGTATGGACATACCTGCTGATAGTTATCTCATTGAAGGATATGATATAATTATGGATGAATCATCTATGACGGGAGAATCTGATCAAATAATGAAGAATTTATTACAAGAATGTTTAACCATATATAAGTTCCGCAAAGGTCGTAATGAGAAATTAGGAGATCATGATATTCCCTCACCTTTATTGCTTTCTGGCACCAAAGTATTATCTGGAGAAGGCAAATGCATAGCCTTGGCTGTGGGATCTGCGGCTTCTGTGAATTTGATCAAGAATAAGGATGGCGAAAACAATAAAACCTCACCTTTGAAACAAAAGTTGCATTTGTTGAGTCTGGAATTGAGCAAAGTCGGGATTTATCTATCTTCTATTGTGCTCACTGTGTTCATCATAAGGTTCATTATAGATAGAACCACGAGCAACTACTGGGATCATTCACAACATTGGACCCAATTGATCGATTTCGTGATAATCAGTGTAAATTTAATGGGGGAATTAAAGGTTTTTTCTTGAATAAAATATGGATTAAAGGTCGTGATTTTGGCTGTGAGCATTCCTGAAGGCTTGGCGATTTCTGTGAATATCGCGCTTTCGCTATCAATGGAAAAAATGCTCAAAGATAAGAATTTGGTCAGGAAAATTGATGTGAGATCATTGATTTTATCTGAAAAAATGATTATTTAATGGGTTTTTTTCCAGGGATGTGAAACTATGGGCATTGTAGATAACATTTGCACTGATAAGACTGGGACCATCACAGAGAATATGTTGAACGTGGAGGGTATTTGGAATCGGAAATTAGTGATTTTTCCTTTATTTTTCAGATAAAAACCCTATTTAGTTGGAACAAGATGCCTTAAGTGACCTATTCAATACAAAAACCCTCTATAAGACTATATTATGTGAGGCTTTGGCTTGTAATAATTCTGCTTTTCTAGTAAAATATGAAGTCTTTTCTTAAAAACTCGTGATTAATTCAAGCTTCCCAAAGTCTCCGGATCTAAAACCGAAGTGGGATTATTGAATTTTCTCAATAAATTCAACATAAATTATCAGGAATTGCGTCAAACTCACCTTCCAATTGATAAACCAATGATAAGATTCGCGTTTTCCTCTAGGCGAAGAAAAATGGGCACTATTCTTTATATTAAAGAAAATTCCATGAGACTTCATGAAAAAGGCTCTCCAGAAACTATTCTTTATAGTTGCAGCGAATTCCATGCAATTGATGTATTTCTTATTCAGGTTTTTCTCTTTATTAAAAGTTCCTTAAAAAGGATTCGATTCTGCCTTTAACAAATGAACTCAAGGCCGAAATCAAAAACTCAATTGAAGGTTTTTCCTCATAAAAAAACGTGCTTTTATTAATATTTCATAAAGAACTCACTGAAAAGGGCTATAGACTTCTCTGTTTAGCCTATAAGCCAGTGAAATCCACAGATGATTTCCAATCCAAAGATTCCAATAACGTCTATTCAATAGAAAACAACGATTTCTTGCTTTTGGGCCTCATCGCAATGAAAGACAAAATCCGAATCAAAGTGAAATCCGCAATAGAGAGATGTCAAAAAGCTGGAATCAAGGTTCGTATGGTCACTGGAGATAACAAAAAGACTGCTATTCGTTATGCTAAAGAAGCTGGGATTTTCAATGAGAAATCAGTGGCATTAGATGGCAATGAATTAATGGCTTTAACTGGAGGTCTAGTCTGTTCCAATTGTAGAATCCATGAATGTCCTTGTGAACGGGATTTAGAACATGCGATTAGGGATAAAACTTCATATCGTATAGATGTTATAGCTAATCGTAAAGAATTTGACAGAATCATTAATTATCTCGATGTGGTGAGTAGAGCCAGTCCTGAAGATAAATACGCAATGGTTGTAGGCTTAAAACAAAAGGGAGGAGTCGTCGCAGTAACCGGAGATGGAGCCAATGATGCTTCTGCAATGAAAGCTGCGAATGTGGCCTTTGCGATGGGAGAAAACGGGACTGAAATCGCCAGAGATGCAAGCTCAATCGTGTTGATGGATGATGATTTCGAGACTTTAGTGAAAGCGGTGATTTGGGGTCGAAACATTGGTCAGGCCGTTAGGAAGTTCCTACAATTTCAATTGACAGTGAATTTCTCATTGACTATCTTGACGATAATAGGGGCTTCTGTGATGAAACAGCCGGTTTTAACAGCGGTTCAGATGCTATGGGTGAATTTGATCATGGATTCATTGGCTTCGTTGATGCTGGCGACTGATGAACCTGAAGAAGGATTATTGGAGAAGAAATCTGAAGGGAAAAATTGCAAGATCATTACTTTGAAAATGTGGAAACATATAATTTTTCAGGTGATATATCAATTGATCATCATGAACATTTTTGTATATTATGGACAAAATTTCATTTGGGAAGAGGTGGATGAAATCGATAGGAGACCTAATTTTATTATGGATATCAAATATAATACAGGTATATATGAGATCAAAGAAGGATATTATTAAAGATCTTTGGCTATTTTAGATATGAAGAATATTAGAACAGGGATCTTGTTGCGAATTGATAGAGATGCATGGGATTATGGGAGATATGTCCCGGTCTGATTATTAATATTAATATACTGATAGATATGTTTGAATAAATCATTATTAGGATTGGGGATTTTCAAGACATTTCACTATGGTTTTCAACCTTTTCGTCCTTTTGCAATTCTTCAACCTCTTCTGTTGCCGAAAAATCAATGATGAGGTCAATTTCTTCAAAGGGTCCTTTAAAAACCGTTATTTCCGCACAATTCTCACAGTTATAGTGCTTTTACAGGTAATTTTCTCCTCTAATAATCAAGTATTTTTATGGTTTTAAAGGCATTGTTTGTGGAATTTGGCAGAAGAGCCCTATCCTGCTATACTCATGTAAAAAACATTGTATTTTTCATATTTTCTATCAATAATTTAAGGGGCTTACAGTTCCACAATGGGGCATTTGTGTAGGATTTGCCAGTGTCACATGGTTTCTTAATTTCGTGTTGAAATGCGTCGATGAAGAAAAATTATTGGTTTTTAAATTAATGGGAAAAAAGTGGTTTTATTTAATTTTTGAGTAATTTAGAAGAGATTTTTCAGAGAAAACAAGGAAACTGAGGAAAGTAAGGAAAAAGTGCCACTTTTAGCAAAAGAAAAGGAAAATAACATAATATCTGTGGTGAATAAATGAAGAAAATAGAGGAAATCAGTAATAATTATAAAGAGAATGAATGAATCAATTTGAACAGTGCTTAATATTAATGAGAACTCAGAAATAAAATAACAATTTTGATAATTTTCATAAAATAATCAAGAAATAAATTTTTTTTATTATTTATTTTTTTCTTTTGATTTTTTTTAAAAATTTAATCTAAATAAAGAAATCCTTAAA
>Ga0302186_10002890_pt1 | contig 12909 bp, 6 predicted proteins | sample II_Bog_E1_2_FD_198782 | JGI IMG/M metagenome (GOLD analysis project Ga0302186, IMG submission 198782) | Peat permafrost microbial communities from Stordalen Mire near Abisko, Sweden - II_Bog_E1_1 | ecosystem: Environmental > Terrestrial > Soil > Wetlands > Peat | place: Sweden: Abisko, Stordalen... | reverse complement strand
AGATTTTTTTATTAAAAACTAAAGAAAAACAAAGATGAAAATATAAACACTTTTTGATTTAAAAAAGGTTTTCAATAATGATAATAATTTTAGGCAATTAATTATTTAGATAAAAAGTTTTTGTTAGCACAAGTTGCATCTTTGATGAATTCTGGAATTTCTCTCGCATCTCTTGGAACCCATTCAAGTTCAACCATTCTAAACCAAGACCAATCATCTTCCAGTTCATTTTTAAAGTTCCAAAACATCCATCCTTCAGCTTGTTCAAAGGCCCATAACTGATTCTTTGCAAGTTCTCTATAGAAGTTTTTGGTGAAATTGTTTTGGCAACTTCTCCCCAATTCTTCTTTTCTGATTTTGGTATGGAATCCATTGAGGTATTTAGCACAATCATCAACAGCATTGCTCCATTCGCCAACAATTGTTGGCATTTCTCTCTCTTGCATGAAATCCACTCGAATAGCTTGATCGCATGATTGTGCCAAAATATCATTTTCATCTTGCATTTCAATGATGTTATTATTGAAAGCGAGATAGATATGGCTATCGAGCATCACATTGTTGAATTCAGTTTTGTTTTCCATGAACCCTTGCCATGAATAAGGTCTAAAAGATTCTTCCATAACTAACTTCCAATCTGGAACAATTGGTCTTAAGACATGATAAGTATCGATGTACCATTGCTTCAAAACATCAAAATCTACATCCCATCCTGGCTCATTCACAAATTCCAATCCCCAAACAGCAGGATGATCCTTGTATCTCAAGGCAGTTTTCCTCAAAATTTCAGTGCTGATCTCCATATTTGTTTTATTTGTTGACCATTCTGGAACATCTTGAGTATCCGTAGCTGGATCGTTCCCAAATTGAATTGACTTGCAAACTATGCCTGAGTTGTCAAAACCGTTCTGACTTCCAGGGACACCATGCAAATCCAATAGGACCTTGATACCATATTTATGTGCAAGATTGAGACCACGGTCCAGATGAGAAATGTTATTGACATATGAAGGACTATCACCAAAGATCCACCATCCAAAAGGAATTCTGACATGAGTCAAGCCATATTCTTTGATCTTGCGGAAGTCTTCGTCTTGAACCCAGGTTGACCAATGTTCTTCTAATTGCCGTTGAGCTTCTTCAGCCCCTAATCTGAGATTAAAGGAATATTCATCAATGGCTGTTTCATTGTAAGGAGTTTGTTCGAATTGGGCAAATAAGCTTGGACAGATCCAAGGCTCTAAGACAAGCCATCCACCGAGATCAACCCCACGAATTTTGTCATCGGCATGAGGAGGATGATGATGGCCATGAGGTGGGTGAGCGAGAAATAAAGGAATTAAAACAAAAAGTAAAAAAAGAGGAAGCATTCTCATTTTTTTTTATTGAGTCTTCTTAAATGATATCTTTTAGAAAAATATTATAATTATTATAATAATGCAAAGTTATAATTTATAATTTTTCTTGAGTCATCATTAATGATCTATTATTAATTTTACAACTGCTTTTAAATGATTTTTAAATATATAAAGCTAAAATTAATTCACTTGTTCCACTAAACCTTGATATAATTTGGTAGATTTCATTTCTATAGATGTATTCAAACTCGTGATCGAACTAACATTTTCCACTTCTTTTATTTCATATTTCAATTTATTTTTCAGTTTGGTGTATCCCCCGCAATAATAACAGCCACAAAATGCGAATAATGCTATCAAAAACAAACTGACCAAAATTACTCCATAAGCATAAGCTCTTTCTATCTTAACATTAATTTTCTCTATTTCCGTGTTCTTATAATATAATAAAATTGGCAAATCGCTTTCAATTCCATTTACATTAGCTATTATTGTGACATAATAATTTTTTTCTAGATTTATATCCAATTCTGTAGTGATCAATTTCGACATATTGAGTAGTTCTTGATTCTTCAATTCCTTTAAAACAAAGTTTACCTCTTTGAAATTATGCTCTTGGACTGAAATAATATCGCATTTTCCTCTGATGCCCACTAAATCGACATATTGTGATGCCACGATCTTATAATCGATTGTGACTGCTTTCAAAAATGGTTCATCACAATCAAATTGACAAAAGACATTCTGAAAACCAATGATTGTTTTGCCATTTTGGTTATGAAACCATTCCAATTTCCCATCATCAGCAATGCCTACTCTATATTGAGGAATTTCATCGTAAGAATCATAAAAATGGGTGCTTAATTGTACATAACTCATATTAAGTAAATCATCTTTTTGACCTTCCGAACTTTTTAAAGCGAAATAAAATTTCCCTTTGTTGACCTTAAAAACTTTGAGGTTATTTTGCCCCGCAAAGGTTTTATATTCCTGATCGAATTCATTTCTAAGCAATTTCTCATAACTATCAGTTGTATAAACTTCAATGCTTCTCAAACATTCAATCAAATCTAAGGTGAAGATGCCTTTATTGGGGATGAAGGATTCATAATAATTCCATTTATTTGCCATTAAGGCAAAGTTCAATATCGAATCAAAAGGTAAAATATTGATATCGTTGGTTTCAATTGAAATGGAATAATTGATTGGCACAAACAACAAATTCGTGATAGTAATTTCATAAAACGCACTTCTATTAAAAAGATCATATGTCAAAGCATGAAACGAATAAACCGTTTGTTTTTCTTTAATTTCCCAATTTTGATTAAAAGGAGTTTCACCATGATGAGTGTTTAGATTCTTTGTCCTAATTATAACTCCCAAAGCAGATGTGATATTTTTTGAATAATAAATAGCCAATCTAGGGTCATTTTGATAAATTTCCTCTTCATTTGAGTAAAATACATATTTATGAGAACTTAATGCTTTTAGCTCAGCAAATTCCATGAGTCCAGCATGTAAAACACTAAATGAGCTCTTAAATCTGCATTTGATTGAATATTTCGATTCCGTTTTCCCATAAACTATGATATAGACCTCTTCAGTTTCAGTCGCAGCAGGATTTGGATCCAAAATCGCAGAAATCATATGTCCTTTTTGTTTAATTGCCTTGAATTCAAATTTATTCCTATTGATGTGATTTTTCTTCGAAATATAAAGTTCCGGCTCATTGGTGAAAACAGATAAATCGATTTCTAATTCCTCTGAACTCGGAGCCTTGCAAATATACTTGTTTTCTTTATTTTCCTCAACAAAATCAAAGAAAGCATGACCATCTGATAAGATTAAATATTCATCTTCCAAAACTACATTGAGACTTCCTTTCAAATTGGTTGAATCATTTGTCTTTATTATGATCTCATAATAACAATTCAAACAATAAGCAGAGGATTCATTATTAGGGATAGAAATTGTTTCTGTCCTTAAGCTCCATTTTGATGATTTATCAGCAAAATCAATACATTCACTCACAGATTTATTGAAACAAGAAGTTAAAGAAAATGAGCCTTTTCCGAGCTCTTTATTGATTTTAATTTGGAAGCTTTTATTGGTATAATGATAATATTCGAAAATTTGAACTGTTTGATTAGAAATGTAGAATTCATAAGGATGTCCATGAAGTACTTTGCGGATTGAGCTTCCAGAATAAAACTGAATCATTCTTACTGTCAAACTGCTTTCACAAAGTGTATTTATACAATAAGTTCCGATAAGCAAAGTGGTTTCTGTTGTGGAATTTAAAACTTTGACTTTTTTTTTCATTATTTCTGAGAAAGATAAAATTAGATGTCCATCAATTGAAAAAAAGTCATAGACTTCAGTTGTGGGGAATACACCATCACTGCCTTCATTTACATTGAAATACATTTCGGTTAGACCCACATAATTGGTCATATCTATAGATAGAGCAAGCTTTTGGTCGATTGCTATTTTCAAATTATAGAGGAAATATTTGTAGGTATGATAATTTGAATTGACTTGTATCGGTTTATTTTCATTGATTTCCATTAAGTCACCAGTAATCAAAATATTGATGATTTTCTCCTGGGAAGAGTTTTCCTCAGCAATTTGCTTGTTTTTCTCAGTGATGTTGAATAAAATCACACAATTCGGCCAACAATCAGCAAAATCTTTGTTTTTTAACAAGGTGGAAATTCTTCTTTTGCCAAAAAATTTGAAATCGAAGTTAGTTTCATTTGGATATTCCCAATATTGAGAAGGGTGGGTCTTGTTATTGTTATATATTTTGATCAAAAGATCAAAATTTAAATGCAAAGAATATATATAAATTTCCAATGAGTCGACTCGATTCGCTGGTATGAAATAAAGAAGCACATTTTTTTCTTCATCGTTTATTTTAATTGCCTGTTCTTTGCCTTGACGAATTTGAATCGAGTATTCCAAGGCTCTTACAGTAATGATATATTGAACATCATATTCATTATCATTATTCACGGAAATATAAATGGGGCATTTATCCTTAAAATTTGCTGAATATTTCGATTGGCAGAGACTTGTCAATTTTGATTGTTCTAATTTAATGGTTGAAGCTCTGGTGGTGTAATTAGGATATTTCAATCCGTTTAATGGCATAAACATGGAAAATCTCATTGAAAACATTTCTTCAGCTCCGGTTGGATTAATGATATGATTAGAAACATAAATGATTGTATTGTTTAGATCAACATAATATAAAAAGTTCTTCCTGGTGTTGGATTTGATCGTGTCATAAAAAGGTTGATTCGATTCGATGTGTTGAAGAGTTTTCGCAGTTGAATACATGATGGAAAAATCAATTTTATAATTCTTATAACTATAAAGATAATATTTGCTTTCTATCGCAACTTTATAAATTGTCTCACTGAAGGTATTATGATTTATCATTAAATGATTATTCGAGGAACTCATAAGGAAATTATTACCATTAGGAATTGTGCCATCATTTTGTAAATATATGGTCAAATGATAGACATCATTGGTTTGTAAATTAATGTCTATGGTTGTTTCTTCTTCCAGATCCACCAAAAACTCGAAATATGCCACTTTCTTTGATATTGAAAGGAAATATGTGAGAGATTTACCCTCCATCAATTGAACAAAAGCTTTTGTGTTGTTTTTTCTTATGACTTCTGGAAAAAAGATGAATTCTGAACTTTTCAATCCAAAAACGATAATATAATAAGTCCCGTTTAAAGAAATGTGAGGCTCAAACTCCTCAACCTCAAAGGAAACAGGGTTATATAAATTGCCATCTTTTTGAATGCAATTGGTTTGTTCCGAAGGACAGATTTTTTCTTTGCCTACTAAGAATTGTAATTCCGTGTTGATGAAAAAATTCACAGCTATGATTTCATCATCAAGATCTTCCACAAAAAGTTTGAATTGTTCATGTTCTTTGGAATTGATTTGTGATTCATAACAGATATTTTCAATTAAATTTATAAAACTCAATTGTTTTTTCAGAATCAAATCATATTTAGTCAAATGTGAAGCGGCTAAACTTTTGCCCATCAATGCGAAAACATAAAAACAATAATTCCCATGGCATTCATGAGTGAAGGTTAATGAGGAAACTCCTTCATAAATTGATTTAAAATCGATTTCCTGATCATTATTTATATCTTCTTTAGTTATAGCTTTACATCTTATATAATTAGAGCATTTTCTCCCATATAAATTCAAATGGCCTGTAATTATAGTTGCTGATAAAGTCAATTCTTCTATATCCACATGACTTTTCCATAATTTTATCTCATAATTCACCACTTCATCATTAGCTATTAGACCAGATTGCATAGACCCCAAGAACAAAGGTAGCATTTTATTGTTATTATGAGTCAATAAAAGACTAAAAACCCCCTGAGTATCTCCTTCAACTATTATGAAATACTTTTTCCCTATCAATCCCATATTATTTAATTCTTCCTTTGTAATAATTAAATCGGTTTCTTCATAAAAAGAGTTCATTATTGATGATTTCCAACGAAATTCAGAAAGACTCTGCGGATTTTGATCCACATCGAAATAAAGGGTTTTTCGACTCCCAGTTAAAGAGTTGAAGTTGATGATCAAGCTGAAGTTTTGATCTTCAAAAATATCATTTTCTAGTTCAAGCACATATTCATTGTTTTTATTGAAAAAGACAAAATCAATATAATATTTATTTAGCTCGAGATTATTCATGCTTGTGTAAAGAAATGCTTGGATCTCTATAGTGCTATTAATGGCACATATAACCAATGCTGAAATATTGCAATTGTAACTTAAATCAGACTCATTATTATTTAAAACGACGATCTGTTGATCAGCAAATTTGTATTTTCTGCCTTCACCAACTGACAATACCACATTATGATGTTCACCGAAAAACTCGTCATTTTCAAGAGGCAGAAATATATATTTAATGGATAAAATGATCCTTAAAAATTGATCCTGGGCAGGTATTGTCATATTAAAAAGCTCAGCAGAAGTCCTTTGAAAAGTAAATCGTTCTATCTTATTATATGATAAATGTATTTCTTGTTTATGAGTCAATCGCATTCGATATTGGCATTTGGTTGATATACAATTCAATGAGAAATATAAGGCATTTGACTTCTTTTCAAGATTCGGAACCTCAAAAATGCAACCATAAAAAGAAGTTACGGTGCATTTCATATCATAATGAGATGTGTTGAAGTCTTGATATTTAAGTATATAGACGTCGAGTCGGCCTGGATCGATATAATCAGATGGAGGGTCGAATGTTAAAATGATTGATTCATTTTCAAGGAATTCAAAATTGGAATAAAACACAAAATTTCTCATTTCCTCTTTTGATAAAAGAATGTCTTGAGGCTCATTTTCATTAATTTGGATTAAAGATGAGGAAAATGAGACAAATAAAAGGAAAAGAATGAAAGATATGAAAATTTTCATTTCGAGTTTTCAAAATTTATTGATGTGTTTTTTTTAAAAAATTGGAAAAATACAAAATAAAAATTTTTCGAAAAAAAATAATTTTTTTTCCTTTCAACAAAATCAGAATTTTATAGATGTTTGAGATTTTTGACCTGTAAATTAAATATAACTAAAAAAATTTCCCTCAATTTCATAAGAAAAAATCAGAAATACATCAAATCGTCCAAATGGAAAAAAAGCGATTTTCACCAATTCCACGATTAGATTTCATTCTAAATAATGAGGAATTTCTTTTAAAGGCTTCTAAAACACCCGAATCACCCCAAGAATTCATCACAAAAAAACGAAAACTTTCAGATTATTCTGAAATCTCAACAAATACCAAAAACGAATCCCTTAACGAGAGCTTTTTGAATCTCACACTCGCAAGCAATTCGAATAGTCAATTCCATCTCAGTGAGGTGAAGATTCCGAAACCAATCAGAAATTGTAAAGATCATTCAATTTTGACTTCTTCAAATAAGGAGAAGATCTTAAATGATTCTAAAGAAAATGTCTTCAAAAAATTCGCCATTGAGAAAAATTTAAACTATTTCCCAGAAACATATAAAGGAAAAACAATTTCTTATAAAACAATTTCTAATCTAATTGATTCAAAGAATTTGAGTTCAAAGACTCCAACATTTCTTTATTTGCCTTTTGGCGTCCCGATGAATGTAATTGATCTTTTGATGAAGATAGAGACCAAAAAAGAAAATGAAAATGAAGAAAAAGTTAGATTTGTCGGACCTTTGACTGTGAAGGAAAGGAATGAGAAATTAAGGAAATATCAAGAAAAAAAGAAAAACAGAAAATGGAAGAGTATCAGATATAACATTAGGAAAGATCTCGCGGATCAGAGAGAAAGATTCCAAGGAAGATTTGTTAAAAGAAATAGATCAACGAACTTTTTTGTGAATAACAATAACGAAACTGAAACTCTTGAAATGAAATCGATGAAAATATAGACTTGATTTCTTAAATTCATTGTTATTTATATTTAGTTGTTTTTTTGAATAAACTTGAATAATAACATAAAAAAAAAAATTGTGATTTCTCTCTCAACAAATGTTAAAACAAGGGTTTTTTTTTTTGAATGTAAAGTTTTTTATAAACTCATGAAATTCCTTTATTTTAGCACAAACTCATGAAATTTATTTTATTTTAGCACAATGCTATTATATATAATAATTATCATTTTTATTTAATCTTGAGATAATATCATCATGACATATTTCTTCAAAAGGATTTTGCCAGCATACATATAACCATCCCGTTTATGTTCATCAAAAACAGTGGAAATGTTCACTTGAAACTTTGTTCCTTTAGGTTTTTCCAAAAATCCATAACCACCTCCTTCACTGCATAATCTCACATTCCAAATGCCTGGTCTAGGGAAATGAATCCAATATCCTTCTTTCTTAAAAGAAGTATTGGAGAAATTCATCACAATAACAACATCATCTCTTGGTCCTCCTCTATCCCATCTATGAACAGCAATAATAGGAATATCTGTTGATGGATGAATATGAATAATTTCGATATTCGAGCCTCTTAATCCTTGAGTGAGCCCATCTACATTCAATCTTAATTTGATGAGATCGGAAAAAAATCTAAATGAATTTTTTAATTCTTCAGAAAGATCATCAAATTTATGAAAATCAGGGATAGGAGCAATTTCTGGCCAAATCCCTCCTCTTGATTCCATCAATTCTTGTCCACCCATTAGCATTGGTATTCCAACAGAAATAAAAGCGACAGCTCCAACCAATCTAGATCGTCTTTTTGCGATAAGATCAGGGGATTTATTTTCAGGATCCACAGCCTTTATGATTCTGAATTCTCGATTATCACATACGGTATCATGACTTTCAGAATAAATGATTCTGCCAAAACCTGAAGCTTCAAAACGACGCTTGATGGCCATGGCAATTTCATAAGAATTCCTTGAATTATCATCTTTTGCTTTTACAGCATTAAGCATCACACTGAAAAAATAATCATCCCATTGAGAATCGAAACCCATGATCCCATTGATCCGATGATCCTTTTTCAAATCTTCTGCAATCAAGATTTTGCCTGGAAATTCGTTGTGTACCATCGCAGTCACTTCTTGGAAAAAGGTCCAAGTTTCAAAAATATCTTTTTGTGAATCGGTAACGAATCTCATTGATTCAACTGAATCGACACGAATGGCATCGAAATGAAAATCATTAATCCAAGATCTTAAACTATCTAATAAATAGGATGTGACTTGAGGATTCCCAACATTTGGCCTGGGACCATATCTAGTCGAATGTCTATCATCAGCCTTGTCATAGAAATAACCCTCGTGAAGGATAATCATTTTTGTAATATGATTTGGAACCCAATCGAAAACCACAGCTATTTCTCTTTTATGAGCTTCATTGATGAAGATTTTGAGATCATTTGCTGAGCCATAGGTCTGATGTACTGCAAAAAGAGAAATTGGGTCATAGCCCCAACATTTCGCATGAGCATCTTGAGTAACAGGGGCTAATTCAAGAGCATTGATCCCCAACTTCTTTAAATAATCCAATTTTTTAATGGCATTGAGAAATGCTCCTTCAGCTTTGTTATCAGCTAAAGATTGAATGTAAGTTTCATATATAACATAAGAATTCATCGGAGGAGGCTTAAAATTTTGATCTGTCCATTCAAATGAATCATTGTCATAAATCATATCATTGATAAACTTCTTTCCAACCAACATAAGAGATCTAGGATCGTTTCTCCATTCAGCTTCACCATTTTGTTTCTTCACAAAATATTTAAATCTTTGATCAATGAAAGAAGTTCCAGGTGGTGCCTCCAAATACAAGCTGAAAATTCCAGATTCATGTTTTTTCATGTTATATTGTTTGGAATTACCATCTTTCTTATTACCAAATTTATTAAAATCTCCAAGAAATCTTATTTTTCTGGCATCCGGATACCAAACTCTTACTTTGATGGCTCCTCCTCTGATTCCATTTAGTTTCAGCAACTCGATTCCTAATTTACCTTCAACATCTTGAGAAGCAACATCATCGTCGACTGAATTTAGAAATTCATTTAACTCTGAAGGGTTAAATCCACATTGGCATAGCTCTTCGGCATTATTTCCGAACTTAAAACCACATTGAGAGCATTGAATATTATTCACTTGTAATTGTTCAGGAACATCAAATTCAATCCCAGCAAGTCTCTCATCAACGGATTTCTCTTTGGTGATTTCCTGCACAGTTTCACAAATTCGGCATTGATTAGTTGTTTTTAAAGGATCAGCGATATTTAAAAACGTACAAAATCGACATTTCCAAAAAAGAGTGACATCCAATGGCGGTTGGGGAAGAAGTTTTTTCAGTAATTTCGCATCGTATTCTTTCGGTGTGACCTTTCTGTGGTATTTTAATTGTTGTTTAGATTCTTCTATATGATGGTTTGGGGAAATATGGTTATCCATGTGTATACAAAAAAATGGATTTTCCTTGTATTTATAAGAAATTTGTTCACTGCAAATTTGGAAACACTGCCTCAAGTTTCCGGAAAGTACTGCCACAATTGGCCCACAAATTAATTAAATCAAACTGCCCCAATTTTTGTAAATAAGGGAATCCCATGTATTTTGCTTTAAATTTGCTGTAATTTTCATTTATGAATAATAAATAATTGGATATTAAGAAAATTTAAAAAAAATAGAAAAAATTAAAAATGTGGAATTACCTCTTTTATTAATTAAATTTTTGTTTAAAAAAGAGAAAGAACATCCATTTTCGTGAGGTGAATTATTAAGGAAAAACTTTCAGATTTACTTGCTATATGAAATAAACAAATATGATTCAAATTTTTTTTTATAAAATTTGATTTATTTCCATTTCCAGACCTTCCATTTCTTCTTTCATATTCACAATTTTCTGATTGAGCAATGCAATTTCAAAGCAAAGAGAATTCGCAGCCACTAAATATTTTTTTAATTACTAAAATAAATAAAAAAACTTTGATTTTCAAAGAAGCCTGAGAAGCTTTTTTCAAAAATGGATAAGTTGTCGTTTTCTGTTTTTTTATTGTCACCTAAAAAAAAAAAATTCATCTTCTTTCTTTAACCATATATACTTATTTCATTTTGATTTCTTTCTCCAATCCTTTCTAAACTAGCAATTTGGTTTTCTTCCAAATCTCTGATGACTTTTTTAGAATTACCTTTTTTTATTGAAGGCAACTCGTTTATTTGATTTCCATTGTCCATTGGTTTCCAACTGATATTTTCCTTTTGGAAAATGTTTTCTTGTAAAGGTCTCTTCAATTCAAAAAATTGTTGTTCATTTTTAATTGTTTTCAAACCAAAAGAAATTTCTTTATTTTTCTTCTCTTTTATCTCAAGATTATCATCAAAATCTTTTTGAGCAAGCTCCTTCTTTCGGTAAAATTCAGAAAATTCTGAATCAAAATGAGGTTTTAAATTTTGTTGGCTTTCTTCCATTTTTTTGAGTTTTGGTTGATCCAACTTTTTCTGTTCATTGAAATCCAATTTGTTTATTTTAATTGGAAGATCCTCCTTATGCTGATTTGAGCTATATTTGCTAGGATAAAAGGATTTTAATTCAAAATTAATTCTTGGTTTATGGATATCCTTGACTTTATTTCCCACAGGACTTTTCTCTTCTTTATTTTGATTTATCAAAGGTTCCTCTTCGATTTGTTCCAAGATTCTTCTTGGCTTCAAGCAAAAAACTGGGTTTATTTTATTATCTTTTGATTTTGTTATCTCTTTCACCTTTAATTTTTCACGTTTTGTTTGAACAACTTGGATTGAGTTCGCTTCAAGTTTTCCATTTTGTTTGATTTCAAAATTCAATTTTTGGTTTTTCTCATTGTCCAATAGTTTGGAGGAATGTTCCATTTTTGTGAGTTTTTGGTTTTGTCTGCTGCTATATATCTCCTTGAATTTATCATTTTCTTCATTAAAATTAGGAGGTTTGAGAGTATCTCTGAAATTTGTCTCTGGTTTTATTCTGATTTTTGAAGCATTGTCCTTTATATTTTCATGTTTCCAGCTGATGTCATCCTTTTTTTTGTTAAAATTTTCTTTCATTTCTTGAGTTTCTTTTTCTTTGATTTGTGATTCATTGTGCTTTAACAAGCCATTATCTTTTGGGTGTTTTATTTTTGTTTCATGGGGATTTCTTTCAAAGCAGGAATGGGAATTAGCTTCAACATTAAAATTGACAATCTGGCTTTCAATAATTGGGTTGTTGCATTTTTTCGAAACATCTTCAAAGAAATTAAATGATTGTAATTGCAAGAGGTTATTCTGAAACTCTTGAAAACCATTGTCATTGTTCTGATCTCCACCATCAAATAAAAAGTTTAAATTTTCAAAAAAAAATAAAGGATTCTCTTTTGATTGAGAGTCTTGGAGCATTTGAACTTAGAGGAAAAAAGAAATATTTTCAAAATTTGACACTAAATTTAAACGCATAAAAATGGATTCTCTTCTGGAAATTTCAGTCTTTTTGAGTGATTTTCTGCTTAAATTTATAAAGTTAAAATTTGATTTTTTATGATGTTTGGTTTTTTTTAATTAAAAAAAAAAATAATTTCGTTTTTGCTATTTTAATGATATTTTGCTTTTCTAGAATACTCTCTTCGCTTGAGTCAGAATCTTTAATAAGTTGTCTCGTAAATCTGTTCGTTTTTTTATATTGTTTTATAATTGTGAAAAGAAATTCAAGAGGAGAGGAAAATTAAACAGAAAACAATTCTTTAATAGAAAACAAAGGATCAAAAAATGCTTTTATTTTTTGAAAGGACTCAATTTTTTTTTTTAATTACTTAAAATTTTTTTTTTTTTTTTTAACTACTTGAATTCAATTTTTTTGGATTTAACTAAAATCTAATCTTAATAATTTTCTGAATAAATTCAAATAATTAATTTGATGAAGCCACACATGTTGGAATTCCGTTCACATCGACAGAAACTTGAGACCCAGAACAACAATAATATACAACTGCAACGTCTTGTTGACAAACGGAGAAAACCGCTGATGAA
>Ga0302186_10002887_pt1 | contig 12915 bp, 11 predicted proteins | sample II_Bog_E1_2_FD_198782 | JGI IMG/M metagenome (GOLD analysis project Ga0302186, IMG submission 198782) | Peat permafrost microbial communities from Stordalen Mire near Abisko, Sweden - II_Bog_E1_1 | ecosystem: Environmental > Terrestrial > Soil > Wetlands > Peat | place: Sweden: Abisko... | reverse complement strand
TTAAAACTATTAATTATAATTCATATGATTTCAAGTTTTATTAGGTAATAAAACTGAAAATAATATTGCAGGGAGTTATCGAGAATGAAATGAAGGAGAAGAATGTAATAGATCTGAAATAAAGAGCTATATGATTCTAAGGTCCAAGTTAGCTTCAAAGAGTCTTTTTTCCTGAGAATTAATCCAAAAACTAATGTTAAATTGAGTAAGAATAAAACCAAAATGTTAGATAATCTGATCTCCACATAATCATAAATCAAAAACCCGCAATCTGACTTTAGAACTAAATCAGCTAAGCATCTTCTCCAACAATACCAAAACAATAAATGCAAATAAATTATGATGAGCACTTGATTGAGGGAGAGACTGAGTAATTCAGTAACTTGATTTTCTTCTTGGTCTTTGGATTCTTCATTTGATGTTTTTATTTTCAAAATTTGAGACAAGAGAGTTTTTAAATTTTTAAAAATGTCGAAATTTCCATCATATAAGACTAAAACTTGATATAAAAAATTAAAGAACCCTAACCAAGCTTCAAATGAATCTAAGGGTATTGAGATGGCAGAAGGTGCTGAACTACTTACAGCATCTAGTAAATAGTATTTTGCAAACAAAATAACTGAATCCTTGTTATTATTGGTTGATAATTTTGAATAAATGACGAGAATTCTGAAAAAAATTTTATAATAGATTCGGAAATAGATGAACAAAAACATTTGAAAGATTGCTCTCCCCAAAGTTTTATTCCAGATTTCATTGGTAGCCTGTTTGAAAGAGGGGATTATAACTTTTTTCATTGCATAAAAATTGAATAGAAAGCAAAAACAGAGCAACGACATCATAGGAAGAACTCGCGATCTCAAGTTTTGCCAAGAAACCACTTGTTTTTTATAAGAAATAAAAATTTGTAAAAAAGCCCAAGCAAAATTTACAAGGTAAATATCGAGAAAATTTTCAATGGGATCAATTTTATATACTTTCAAGACTAAACAGATCAAGGTGAGCAAAAAGAAAATACTGTAATTCCTTAATGGGACATCCAACCAGCACGTTTTTATGGCATAATATGACAAAAGAAAGTAATAAAATAAATCCAAAGTCATCGAACGGGTCAAAACATATAAAACTACAAAAATATTTGAATTATCTAAATCGCAATAAAAATATTGTTTGACATATGACTGAATCTCCATTAGCAAAACAGCAAAAGAAAATGCACAAAAGTTCTTTACTAAAACTTCTTGAACAAAATATTTCCATCTAAGACCCTTGATTGTTAAGATTTTTTCAGATAAATAATGTCCAAATCTCATTATTGTTGAAGGATTTCGAGATGAAATATTGTTATCCAACTGTGGTGGACTTATTTTGGGTTTATTTATGATCTCTATGTCTATTATATCAGGCTCAGAGAAGGAATTTTGTATTTGCAAGTTTTTCTCAAAATTTATAGGAGATGGTTTACAAAAATCATCTGGAACTGTTTGAAATTTCATAATAAATTTTAGATGCGAAACTTTGAAATGCTTCAAATAAACAAATTTGTTAGATCAAAGCATTTTACAATAACTTTGATATTTTTTTTTATGTTTTCGTTTTTTTTTTAAAGTATTTTAATTTTCACATTTTTAATGAAAAATTATATGAAGGCAATTATTAAAATTTAAAATCAATGTATAGCCTATTTATTTAATTTAATTTTAGCAATTTTACAAAAATTCAAAAAAAATTTTTCTAAATTAAAAAGCTCTAAATATCCTAATTGTTCCGATTAATTTCCTCCTCAGATTAAAAAAATGTTTCTAAAAAAACACCTTCAACCAAAAATCTTTTCTTTCCTCCGTTTCTCCTTCGGCGTGACGGCTGACGGTCTATCGACTTCCTCCAAAGACCCCCTCTACGACAAATACCGCACCTTTCATAACATTGCTTTGGAAAATCTTAAAATCCCTGGAATCACCATCGTTCGTTCAGAGTCCGATGCCTTGCGAGTAATAAACATCTTAAAAACTGTGAAAAATCGGTATAAATTCCTTTTTTTCTCTTTTTTATTCTTAATTAATAAGGGATCATGCCTGGGACACGGAAACCATAGATCTTGATGCGAAATCAGAATCACCAGTTGGTCGAGGAAAAATCATATGTGCAAGTGTTTTTTGTGGGCCTGATATAGATTTCGGTTCTGGACCAAGTATTTTCATATATATTCTATATTTCTAAAGAAGAGTTTTCGTTAATTTTCAAATTTTATAAAGGATTGTTCATAGATAATTTCGGCAGAAGCTCTGATTTGATCCTTCGGTTCAAAGAATACTTAGAAGATCCGTTCTATAAAAAAATATGGCATAATTACGGTTTCGATCGTCACATCTTCTATAACCATGGCATTAATGTCCAAGGGTTCGGGGGGGATACCATGCATATGGCTCGTTTGGCTGATGCCTCAAGAGGACCAAAAGAATATAGTCTTTCTAGTTTGAGTAATTCATATTCTCCTGATATTATTGACGTCAAGAAGAAAATGTTGGATTACCTGGAGAAGGAACATGAAAAAGACCCTGGAAAACACAATTGTGTCTTGTTATATCGAGCACTTTTTGAGAAAAGCAACGTGAAAACTGACATGAAGAAACTATTCGCCAAGCCGAAGGTTTTAAAAAGTGGCGATATCGGAAAAAGCATCGTTTATCCCTCTATCATTGAAATGCACAGCAGCGAAAATCTTGTTAAAGATTGGGTTTTTTATTCGACATTAGATGCCGAAGTGACCTTTTTTCTGAAGGAAGTGCTCAGTTTGAAGCTTCTTAAACTCCCTTGCAAATTTGAAAATATGGAAACGATGCTGGACCTTTATTATAAATATTGGTTGGATTTCGGAGAAACTCTCACTGATATGGAAAGAGCCGGAGTATATGTAGACCTTCAACATTTGAAGTCAATCCAACAGAAAGCTGAAGCCGAACTTAAAAACTCTCAGAATAGATTCATTCAATGGGTGAAATCGATACAATCTGACCAGAATGTAGGAGAATTTAACCCCTCATCACCAGCTCAACTTCAACAACTTTTATTCGCTCCTTTTGAACGTAAGTTCAAAAGTGAAGCCAAACCTCGTTTCAGTGCAGATGAAGAGGAAATGATTGAAAGTCTTGATAATAATGATGAATCTGATGACAAGACTCCTGTGAAAAAACCTAACAAAATCCTTGACGCCAAAAGTTTCCCAGAAACCAGAACATTCAAAGTGCTTAACACTTTGGGAACTTTAAAGCCCGGCCGTAGCAAACCTAACAAATACACTGAAATGACCATTCAGGGGTTGGGGTTACCTGTTGTTGATCATACAGCAGCTGGATTGCCATCTGTGGATATTGCTGTTTTGAAGAAGCTTGTGGGAGATCCGGAGAAGAAACAAGAGGGGCTTTTATATAAGTTTTATAAAGATAAGAAGGAGGAGGAAAAAGGATTGGCTGCTCAGAAAGCCTTTGAGAGTCTAATGGAACATCGGGCTATAGAGACTTTATTACAAACTTATATTCTTCCATTGCAAGAGACCTCTGAACTTGATGGAAGAATACATTGCTCCTTGAATTTAAACACAGAAACTGGAAGATTGTCCGCCAGAAGGCCAAACCTACAGAATCAACCTGCCCTCGAGAAGGATATTTATAAGATCAGACATGCTTTTCAAGCGGAAAAAGGAAAGAAATTGATCGTTGCCGATTATGGACAGTTGGAACTAAGGATCTTAGCGCATATCACTAATTGCAAGAATATGATTGAAGGCTTTAAGTCAGGAGGGGACTTCCATTCGAGAACTGCGATAGTATATTATCAGTTTTTTTTTATGATTATTTTTATAATTTCTCTAAGTCAATGTATGCGAATATCAAGAAGGAGGTGGAGGAAGGCAAAGTTTTGTTAGAATGGGATAAAACCAAAGGTCAGCCACCTGTTCCTTTGATAAAAGATAAATATGCTGCTGAGAGAAGAAAGGCTAAAACCATGAATTTTTCGTTGGCATATGGAAAATCAGCACATGGATTCGCCAAGGATTGGAACTGTTCAGTGAAAGAGGCAAAGGAAGTCTTAGAGGCCTGGTACAGTGAAAGGCAGGAGGTCAGGCTTTGGCAGGAAAACGTCAAGAAGATCGCTTTGGAGCGGTATTTACATAAATTTATTAAAATAATGAGGAATTTATCAGCGGATGGACCCAAACTTTAATGGGGAGATATCGAAATTTAACTAAATATTTCAAAGGAAGACAAAATCTGTGGGTGCAACATGGATTAAGAGCTGCTATCAACACTCCTATACAAGGAGGAGCGGCTGACATTGTGATTGCTGCTATGTTAAAAATCCAAAAGAATAAGGAGTTGAAGGATATGGGATGGAAAATGTTGCTTCAAGTGCATGATGAGCTGATCTTGGAAGGCCCAGAAGAAACAGCTAAGGAAGCGTTGGTGATTGTAAAAGAAATGATGAGGAACCCATTGGAGGAGAAATTAAAGGTGGAGCTTGAAGTGGACGCGAAGATTGGAAATTCATGGTATGAAGCTAAATAGGGTGTTAACTAAATATTTAAAAAATGAAAATTAGCAATTTTCATTATTTTTATAATTTTCTTTTCATTTTTAAATCAATTAAAACCAAATAATTAAAAAATAATAGGCGTTATAATCTGAGCTCTCAGATTATTTTAAAAAAAAAAAAATAAAAAAAAAAAAAAAAAAAAAAAAAAAAAAAAAAAAAAAAAAAAAAAAAAATAAAACAAACAAATAAGATAAAAAAAAATTGATTTTCACAAAAAATTCAAAATATAAATTAAGAAATTTAAAAAAAAAAAACGATTTTCAAAAAAATGAAAACTCCGATATTCAAAGTAAAAAAAAAACCGATACCAATAGTAATATTTTAAAAATAAAAAACCAATAATAATATCGGTATCGGTTTCTTTTAAATTACTAGTTATTATGGATTAAACTATTCATCATAACTTCGCAAAGTTTCCTGGTTTCAGGTTCTTCTTCGGAGCATGTAATTTCAATTGCTTTTTGTGCTTCTTTCAACGTAATTTCTTTGGGATTGATCTTCCCATTTCTCGTCTTATTGAGGTCCTTCATAAAGTTAAGACCTTCAACTGTAATGTGATAAGTGGCCTGAATTGTCAATTTGTCCTGGTCTTCCTGATTTTGGCTTGAATACAATGTTTTTTCCCTGAAAAATAACGTGTTTTTGCCACCTGATCCACAGCTACTTAACGATATTCTGAGCAAGTGTCAATTCACTTGGCTTCAAATCCTCAATGTTTTTCTCTATTTTTGCAATTTTCTTCTGCATTCTGGTTCTCAAGGGCCTCAATTTTGCAAAGAAGGGGCTCAATTTTGGCAAGCATGACAGCATTCAGTATCTCAAGAGTATCAATTTTGGCAAGCAAGGCAGCATTCTCTTTGTTCAAATGAGCATTCTCTTTGTGCAAATCAGCATTTTCTTTGTGCAAGGCCACATTGTCTTTGTGCAAGGCCTCATTGTCTTTGTGCAATGCTGAAATTTTCTTATTAAGAGAGACAGTTTCCTTCCTGGGCTCTCGGATTTCTTGCTGAAAGAACCAGTTTTGTTCTTTTGTCTTTGTGAAGTTTCTGCCATCTTTTAAAAGGTTAAGAATAATAACAAAAAGAACAAACCAACCTTGAAATTTTACATCTTCGATCATCTGCTTTATCTCATTTTGTGTCCAAGTGGCATTTGCCTAAAAAGGTTGGCATCCTAAATAAATGAATAAATACATATTATCTTGGAGTAGAGATCCTTGAGGTTGGGAGCTGTCACATTGTGGTTCTTCGAGAAAAAGAACAACTTCTGTCTCAAAATTGACTGAATAGGTCTGATGTTTGAACGAAAGCAATTTTCAATCATTGATTCGGCGGAACTTTAAATAGGTGAATTTGGCTCTAATTATTCCCTAGTCTCTAATTCTTTGTAGAGCTATCAATTGCTGCCGTGGTTTTAATTGTTCCCTTTTGATTAATTTTAATATTTATCCGTAAATTATTAAAGTGCTTTATTTTTTTGCATTTAGCCAAATTTTAAATTAATTAATGAAAAAACAAAAAAATCTCTAGAAACATGGAAATATTTGCTAAAAAACAGAGTTATTTTTTGAACAAGAAATCAGATAGTTTGAGGAGTGTTTTTTTACTAAGCAAAAGTGACGAAATTCTGTGTACTTTTATCTGAAAAAATCGCGAATTCTTGTAAGAAAGTTCCAGTGGCGCAACGGTAGCGCATCAGAGTCCTAATTTGAGGGTTGTGGGTTCAAGTCCCACCTGGGATGTCTTTTTTTTTAATAAAATTATAACAAAGCTAATTTTTCCATTTAAAAATCAATGTAATTTTTCTTTTTTCATTAAATTTCCTTTAATTTTCTAATGTTTTCCTCTTAATTTTCTTTCTTTTCCTGTAAATCAATGTTTTTTTCCGTCAGATCCTCTGTTTTTTCTTGAGATTTTCCCTTAATTTCCATATCAAGTTTGGTGATTTTCGCTAATATTTCCTCAGGACTATTCTTGATTTCCGGTTGGATTTCGTGAATTATCTGAGATTCCTTATCAAAAATCACGAATTTCACTTGTTTCAAATCAACTTCCATTGATTTATAAACGAAAGTCTCATTATAATATCGCATTGAGGGAATATATTTCTTGATAAAAGAACGAGTATTCGGAAAACCCGATTTATGCTTCGGATGATGTAATTCGATTTTTGCGATATTTTGTAAGGAAATCGGAGTTTGTAAAGCGATTGGCAGCACTTTTGAAATTAAAGATGCTTTTTTCATTTAGGTTTTTGTAAGTTTTTATGCTTTTTTAAGTTTTTTAATACTTTTTTTAAGTTTTTTTTAAGTTTTTTGATTTTTAAGCAAACTACAAAATAAAAAAATTTGAAAAACTAGGAAAAACGAAGAAAAAAGCTAAAAAAAACATGAGACTCGTTAAAAAAAATGAGTTTTTCAAGATAAAAGACTTGATTTTAAGGTTTTTTTCAATGTTTCCTCTAGACATTTAAGATGGAAAATATATATTTTTTAGCTTAATATAGAATATTTCATCAATCAAAGCTGATTTCAGGATTTGAAGCCTAAATAAGAGCTAAACTAAGGAAAGTCAATAGAAAGTGTTTTTTGGCTGCCATTTTACCGAAAACAAGAAAAATCGCCAAAAAAGCGGAATTAATTAGCATTATTTTAAAAAAAATTGTAATTAAAAACAATCTTTTTAATGATTTTTAATTCCTCCTTCATTTTCGCATCTCCAGAGTCTCAACTTCTTCATTTCTCTTCAAATCAAGTAATTTCCTTTATAAAAACACAGAAAAATCCTAAACTTTATCTCTTTTTCCCTTTGAAATTTTAAAAGAAACTGCATTTTTCCTCAAATATTCAAAAAACCCATTAATTCATCATTTTGAACCCCAGACCTTAAAACCCTAAAAATTGATTCAAAAGTCAAAAAATCCTTAGTTTAAAGCCTTTCTTGGCCGGAAATGCTGTTAAAACGACTTTATGAGCTTAATAATCGAAAAATCGCAACCAACGAAATTTCTTTCCAGAAAATATTTGAAAAAATCGAGAAACTCGAATTAAAGAATCTTAAAATTCAAAAAAACCCCTGCCAAAAAAAAAAAGCCTTCAAACCCCATGCAAACTCTTTCCCAGCCTTCGCATAAATACAATCTTCGAAGTAAAACCCTCGAATTTCTCTTTTTTTTCTAATAAAAACCCCTTGAAATCTATGAAACCCCCTTTTTCTTAATTTTTATAATTTCGCTTTTAATTAAATTCTTATAATTTAATGTTTTTTTAGAAGTCCTTCTTGAATATAAGCCTTATAAGCGTCGTCAATTAACCCAAAGCACCTCGATTTCTCTGATGATTTCCTCAGAGAAAACTCCCAACAAAGTCACAATAAAGCAAATAAAGCCAAAGAAACAAAACAAGGAATCATCCAAAAATATCATCATTGATGTACAAAAAGTCCCAGGCGGTTACCAATTGGCAACAAAGCCTATTATCACAAAGCCCAAAACTACTTTGAAGATCCTTTTCGAGAAAAGCCATGATCCCAATATCAGTTTCAATAGTTTAGCCAAATCAGCTAAAAAAACCAATGTTTTCCCAAGAAAAGAGTCAACATTTCAAGAAGAAGAAGACAATGCTTTTTGGATCTTCAAAGCTGAGGAAAGTCCCATCATCAAAGAAGCCAATTCAATGGTAAATGAAGAAGAAAAAGAAGAACTTGAAATCGTTGATAATTGCAACAAGAAGATAAAGATCCAGGTTTCAGGACTTACAGGCAAGACTTCTTTGAAATCCTTTGAAAACGTGCCAAATACCATCGATTTCATTACCAGAAAGGCCAATTTCGAATCATTGCAATTCAACAATGATTTCCGAAGTGGATATGCTCCAATTGAGATCCAACAGATTCAAGAGCGCGATTTCTCAACAAAAGACCCTGAGAAAAAGGAAAAAACCCAACATTTCATCAGGAAAAAACAATCTTGTGCAGCTATTAATTTGAAAAGGACCTGTGGAGTTTCTTATGTCAAACAAAGCGAAAGCCACCAATTGGATGTCAATCATATTTTCGAGACTTTGCCTCCTTTGGTCTTCCAATGTTCCAGTGAATGCGACGAAGTGGCTGATATCACGATTTATCATGATTTATTCAAGAAATTATTCAATAATTCAAAGGAAAAAGCCTTAATTTGCAGTGTTTTGGATGTGGAAGATGAGGCAATCAGGGATTATTTGCTCAAGCCGCAAAAAAGACCAGAACTTTGTAAAGGAAGGATCTTTTTAGTCCGAGATTATCATGATTTATGGCCTTTTTTCCTAGATAAATTGTTCATTATAGTGCATTTCTTCCATACAAAACAAGATCTAATAACGAATTATGGGGTTTCTGGCCTAAATTATGATGAATTGATGGAATTTATCAAGAAAAGCCAATTTCAACTTGGAATTTTACTTAAAAAGAACCTCAGCGGCAAGAAATCCTTCATAAAAACCCTCGGGTCTGATTTCAACGTTTTCCTTGAATCCCAAGAAGAAAATCAGGAAATTTTGGATTTTGATGCTAAAATCGGCTCTGTGAGTAGTTTGGATGACATGAAGCCGAATATGAATAAAGTTAATCCAGAAATCGCTTCAACTTCTGATAATCAAATAAAGGAAAAGCCCAAATTCCTGGTTTCTTTAATGAACAAACTCCAGACTTTCTTCTTCAAAAAATCCAATAATCCTGAAACTCCTTTGGCTGAAAATACCAATAGTAATAGCTTTTCCACAGCCTATAGTTCTCCTTGTAAATCAAATAATCGCATTTTCGGAGTCCATCCAAGCATTGTTTCTTATTTGCAAAAAGACCCGAAAATGAAGAATATCTACACTATTTCAGTGCGAATGGAGCTTTTCACTGAGGAAGCCTTATGGAAAAGTTTGAAAGAAGAGGAAAAAAACCAATTAAATGGATTGATCCTCAATATCGATGATACATTTCAAAGAGAAGCCTTGCCTATGTCAAATAAAAGGATGGAATCTTTTGAAAGCGAAAAAGCTATGGAATTTCATGAATCCCTAAGGAAAATCTCAGTTTTGAGGAAAAATGAAGACCTGAAAGCTATGAATATAGAAGATTTATTCTTGAATGTGAAAACTGAGAAGAAAATCAAGGAAATCGCATCTTTTGGCTTGCCTCTTTATTATATTTCGACAAGAGATTGTTTCGCTTTCGATCTATTAGAAAAAAAAACGGTTTTGCAATTGCCCGGAAGACCTAATGTGTTAAAAACCGAATATTTCTTCCATCCCAAGGGAAAACCTCAAAATTTCAAGTCTTTTGAAACAGAATTCCCTGATTTAAGAGTCGGAGTTACCTGTTATACAAATTTCTTCAGTCATGAGGAATTATTGGCTTTAGAGGCCAAAACCTTTGAAACAGAGATCAAATGTTTTAAAAGTAATTTTTTTCTCCAAAAAAATTTGATTTTCCTCCTAAATAAAAATTTAAATATAAATATAAATATAATAATAGAACATTTCATTCCAATGACTGCACAGGCCACTTTTACTTCAGAGAAAGTGCGTAGAACGAAGTTTTTCTTCGGAATGAGATATATGTGGTCGAAACAACAAATAGCCGAGCCTTTTTCGAATATAGCCGCAGGAGTTCGTAGTGATGTGTCCCCTCCCCCACAATGGTTGAAATCAGATATAGAAGGTCCTTTGGTGAAAGGTGGCATAATCCCTCCGGTTTTTTAAGAATTAAAATTCATCCTTGATAAAGGAATTTTTTAAGGATTTCATCAATTCTATCACCATGAATGTATATCATGATGGAAAAGAGGGGTTGGCTCAACATTTCGATGATGCAGTGAGGTTTAAACAACCCATTTTCAGCGTGAGAATGTTTAGCGATTGCAGACTTTCATTTGGAAGCCAATTTTACGGGTTTTGTAATGGAGCGTTTTGCGTGCCATTGCCAAGGGGATGCATAGCAGTTCTTGAAGGTTTCATTTCAAAGAAAATTCCATAATTTTGATTAATTTTTTCTAGAAAATTCATATGCTGCGAATGGAGTGAAACATTGTGTGAGACCTTGTGATATGAGCGGGAAATCAGCAGCGATAATTTTAAGGCAAATGCATGAGAAATGCCTGAAAGATGCGAAAAAATTGGATGAATTCGTGGATTTCCCAGCGTGGTTCTCAACTTTGTCGATGGATGAGAAAGCTGTGAGTTATGATGAACAGAAAAGGATTGAAGCAGAGATGAATTTGTTGGGTGGCTGTAAATTTGGAAATAAAGAGATGAGCTCTTATTAACATATATAGGAATTTGAAAATTAAAAAGAAAATATTGATTTTTACTTTAAAAACTCAGAAAATTTTCAAAAATTTAATAATTTTAGGAACTTTATTACCTAATACTATTCAAATAATTTTCTTTAAACATCCTATCAAAATATAAAAAATTAAACAATTTTTATCTCAAATGGAAAATTCCCCTTCGGGCATTATTGATTCCAGCATAACTCGTGAATCAAGAACGTCTTCCATAGATCGTCATTTCATTGAATCAAGCACAGGTGGTCATCATTCCTTCGACCTTTTAGAAATCAGTCGCTTTTCTGACATCATCAATTCTGCACTTCAAAACGACCCGGATCTTAAAACAATCCTTCCACTGAATCCGAATTCGCAAGATCTTTTCACTGCTGTAGAAAACGGGATTTTGATGTGTAAATTGGTCAATAGCGCAGTGCTAGGAACTATTGACGAGTCGAAAATAAACCGAAAAGCCAATTTGAACATTTTTCAGAAAACTGAAAATGTGAATATTGCCATCGCTGGAGCAAAAAAAATCGGTTGTATCCTTGTCAATATGAATCCACAGTTGATTTTTGATAAACGAGAGCATATAATTCTGGGGTTCATTTGGCAATTGATGAGAATTAAGTACGTTTCGAAGGTGAATGTGAAGGAGATGCCCACTTTGATGGCCTTAAAGGAGAATAATGAAAAAGAGTCTGATTTCGTCAAGGCCACCCCTGAGCAATTGCTTCTGAGATGGTTCAATCATCATTTGAATAACTCGAGCTACCCTTTAAGAGTGACAAATTTTTCATCGGATTTGAAAACCGGACTGGCTTATATGTATTTGTTGAATCAATTGATGCCTAAAACCAGCGATCTCTCAGGAGTTAATATGGAAATTGAACAAAGGGTTGATAAAGTAGTCACTGATGCCAAAAATATGGGAATAAATGAACCAATGACCTGCAACGATATAATTTCAGGCAATTCCAAATTAAACCTTCTGTTTTGTGCGTCAATCTTTAAAAAATATCCTGAATTAAAACCTCCAAGAGAAGTTATCAAGCAAGAAATTGAAGATAGCCCACCTGTGTTAATAACGATTGACAATCAAGAAAGTATTGAGCTACCCCCACAAAGCCAGGAAATGAAGGAAAGCCAGGTAGTAAACGAAGAACCCCCCGAAAATAAAGAGGTTTTCGAACCAGTTAATGTGGAAGAGAAGTTGGAGCAAAAATTAACAACAGACGAACCAAAATTCGAACAAAAAATTGAGTTGAAACAAGCAAATACTATACTAATAGATGAGGAAGAAATTCAAAAGATTCAGGACGAAGAAGATAAAAAGAAAATTGAAGGTTTAATAAGTAGTAGGGAGAATGTTGGAAGCGAGGAAAAATCTGGAAGTGAGGAAAAAGAATTGTTGGTTAAAGACAATTCACAAGAAGAAAAAAAGAAAAAAGAAAAAGTTAAGAAGTTGGCAAAACCACAACAGCAAAAAGATAGAGGCAAAAAAAATGTGGAAAAAATACAAATGGAGCATCAGTTGTTGTTTCCTCTCCATTATCTTTTTTACTTTGTCATTCTTCTTCTTCATGCAAACTTCAGAAGAAGAAAGAAGTATAATGACCAATACTGCTTTTGGAGGGTTGGGATTAGTTTTTTTCGCAACAGCATGTTATCTCTTCAACAAAACAAGAAGTAGGAAGAATGATAATAACTAAATCTTCAAAAATTTCAAGAAATAAAAATTCTTTTTAAAAATATTATTTTCTCTTCAATTAACTGAAAAAAAAAATCAAGACAATAAAACCAACTTAGTTGCATTTTCTAATTTAATAAATAAATTTTCTTTGATTTTAAATAATTTGTCTTTAATTTTTTTTTTTTTTAAGAAAATGAAAAATAATTTGAAATTTTACAAAAACATGAAAAAATAGTTTATTTTTTTCAAAATTAAAATTTAAAAAAAAAATGAATTTAAAAAAAAATCTTAATTTTTTTTTTTAAAAAAAATATTTGAAAAATTGTTTTGAAATT
>Ga0302186_10002885_pt1 | contig 12920 bp, 7 predicted proteins | sample II_Bog_E1_2_FD_198782 | JGI IMG/M metagenome (GOLD analysis project Ga0302186, IMG submission 198782) | Peat permafrost microbial communities from Stordalen Mire near Abisko, Sweden - II_Bog_E1_1 | ecosystem: Environmental > Terrestrial > Soil > Wetlands > Peat | place: Sweden: Abisko, Stordalen... | reverse complement strand
TGTAAGATTCTTTAAAAGGGATCACAACCATCAAAGAAGAATTAAAAAAAATAGGATCCAAAATTGAGGATAAAATAAAAAAAATAGATAAAAATATGTCTTTAAAGAATCTCAATCCTAATGCTGTGACTAATATTAGTACCAAACCCTCGATCCCACATTTTTTCAGAAAGGGTAAAAATGTGAAGAGATCAAACTCTGATTCAATTAAACCTGAGTTTTATAAAAATCATGTCAATATTGGTGAACCTATCTAGAAGTAAGTGACTAGATAGCTAATAAATACTCTTAAGCATGAAAAGGACTCTCCGATTAAATCCAATAATTAATTAATTGAATAAATAGAGTAGCAGCAAGACATATTAAAGAATCTTAATTCAGTGACTCGAAAAGACAGCAAAGATTATCTTGAATCTAATAATTTTTCGAAAAACTTTAACTTAAACGTTAACGTTAATATAAATAATATTAAAGGAGTAACAAAGCAACAACTCCAATCACAACATAGTCACTATCCTTTACCACATAAAAAGCATCTTTCGAGCATTTCTAGGTATCCTAGTCAATATAATCTATTGCCTCGAGAGCAGGCCAGTAATGAGTTATCCACCAAGATTAAATATCCTAATTTTTTAAAAAAGCAGCAAATAAAGAACCCTGAAACAAATATTTCGTTTTGTAAAGTAAACACAACTAACTGATTTCTAATAAATGATTCTCTATTTTGATCTTTAGTAATTTATACTGTTATTAAGATATTAATTGTAATGAAATTGGCAAATTCCTAAAAAAAGAGTAAGAATATAATGACGCTATTAGAAAATCAAAGGATAAGGGAACCATTTAATCTAGATGATTAAATTGAAAAGCTTTAAATGGACTTGGAAACTATTGAGTTTAATTATAGCCGGTCAGCAAAGTAAATTAATAAAACTGTAAATTGTTAATAATACAGATTTAAAAAATAGATGATAGTCTAAGATATAGTCATGTCAAGACAGATGAAATCCTATAAAATTGTTATGACAAAATTGAGAATAACGTCCTTGAAAAATTAGTGATTTAAAAAGAGAGAATTATCGAGAGTAATTCACTGCTAAAAATATACATATCCCAAAAATCAAGCGTTTTTAAGGAAATGTTAAAAGAATAAATTATATCAGAGAGTGAAATTATTAATAATGCCGATTGCATGATCACAAAACAGACGGCCTAAATAAGAGAAAAGATATATAAAACATTTCGTGGAGACAACCAAAATGTGCCCAATAATCAGCAAATCCTAAAAAATATGAAATAAAAAATGGGGTCTCTCATGGGCGAGCTTAAGAAGCTTGAGGAAATAAATAAAACTCTTTAAAAGAAGACTTAAGTCGAACTGAAATAGATGATGCATATCTTCCAGGAAATTTAAGATTCCAGAAATGATCGATAATCCAAAGAAGAGCAGCTAATTTTATTTATTGAGGAATTGAGTCAAGAAAATACTATAAAATGACAATCTAAAAAGCAATCCAAATTAATTTAATCTTTAAAATTTCGTTTTTAAAAATTATTACTAATCAATATTGATTCATAATTTCACTTTGCTTGCTTTTCTGGAGGTCATATTGCCATTAATAAAGGACATTCCTCCTGTTTTTTCATAAACATTTCCATCATAGTGACCAAAATCAGAAGGAAATCGATACGCACCAGGTCCAGGAACTTAATGAAAATAGTATTACTTTCGTTTTTCTTGGCCTTATGCTCAAACTAAACAACTCTCTTTTATTTGTCAAAATATCTTTTACCAAAACCGTGAGACTTTGTTACTGTATAATATCCTCGATCACTTAGATTATTGATCTCTTCATAGTCTCCTGGCCCAGGATTAGCATTTTCTAGATTAGAAAATCATTACTGAATTCAAAAAATCGAGGTGATCTCTTGGGATTGAAAAGGGTTGCACCTGTTCCTTTGTGTTTTGACATACTATACTTTCCTTTCGGAGACATTGCTTCAGGATTTTAATATTTTCCAGCTCCAGGGTTCGTATTTTGTGGTTAGATAGACATTGTTCGATCCAATGTTGCCAATTTCTTCCGCATACTAAAAGTAGGCCCTCTACTTAGTTTAAGATTGTCATATTTGGTTGGTCCAGGTACTTTCAGTGGATCTAAGGGAATATGTCCCTTGTCAGGAATTTTCTAATTTAATTAGTTATTACATCTCGGCTCTCATACATCGTAAATCCTTTTCGACTTGTTTGATTCAAATCAAAAATTGTCTTGAGATTGTATTTCGAGACTCCCGGAGAAGAAGTCAAATCATTTGTGAAGTCACTTTTTTTGCCATAACCCATACCAGCTCCTGGTTTTTTTAGACTCGAAGAGATGTTATAAAAACTGTGACAACTGAATGGTTTAATTTTTACTAAACTGTTTAATTTTTAAAGCGAGAATCTTTACTGAAAGCATATAACTGTTTAGATGAGGATTTGTTTAAGGGTGATAGGTTAATTTGACGTGCAGAGGTCACTGAATTTAAGCAAAAAGTGGATCTCATGGTGACTAAATCTTCAATAAAATTATCAAATTTAGATTTATTAAAAAAAAGTAAATGAGTATAAAATACATATTCTATTTAAAGTTAGTTTTATAAATTAAAATGTATTTAATGATGTTTTCCATCATCAATATTATTTTAAAAAATTTCTGCTTAACTTCTTATTATTATTGTTTATTATATTAATTTGGAGGGAATTAATGAAAAAATAGAACACCTCAAACATTGATTTAGAAATAGCTGAAAGAGTACTTAAGACAAAACAAATATTACGCTAAAGTTATTCAAAACCCATACCAGAAAATCCATTTTAAGATAATGAATAAGAATATCAACCATACATTGTAAAATAGCATAAACCGGAGGAGTAAAATTCTAGTAATAGCTATCTTTTTGGTGATGATAATGAGGCTATAGTGCACCAATACAAGCCAAAAGTGAAGGCTGTTGAAATAGAATCTTTACATTAAAAATCAGAACAACAATGCGTATAAAAATAATAAAACGATGTATTTCTTCCATTAAGGCGCCGTCAAAGTAAAGCCTTAAGCGAAATCAACGAACCCTCATAATCTCAACCCAAAAAGAAGACAAAATACAAAAAATAAAGTAACATGGGAAATATTTTTTACGAGGAAAAGCATATTGATAATATCTTCAAGCATCTTTGCGAACCAGATGGGAAAATAACAGTCAACAGCCTTGGTCATGCTCTCCAAAAATACAAAATTAATTTTGAAGTTAGAGATGTCGTGGAGATGATTGAACTATACTACCAAGCGAATAATATTGAAGTAGAAAAGCGAAGTGCAAATTAGGATGAAGTTATTTAGGATTAAATGGGAGAATTGAATTTATCAGTAAGGCTCAATGAAGCTCAGTTTAAAGAATTATATAAATTTGCAAGAAAGAAAAAATGATATATATCTACTGTATATACTTCTCAAATATCATTAAATTAAAAAAGATGGACGATTGCTTGCAATCCATATTTTTCAATTTCACTTTTTTATTTTTGCTTTATTAAATGCATTTTTCCTAATAGTTATTAAAGTATATCGAGCGAATAGCTAAATATACTACAATGATATTGAAGGGATAATTCTAATACATTTTGTAATAATTCTGTTTCTATCAATTATTTGCCAGAGTGGGTGATTTAATATTTGTTTCTGTTGCAAGCAATATTAAGAAGATAGTCTCCAATTTATGAAGAAGAGTATTTGACATGAATTGGAGACTATAGGAGTGATTGTTAACGATTCACTTTTGCTTTATCAATGGTCCATATGCTTTTTTGAGCACTGGCTAATGTCGACAAAGAATTGGGCTTTTTATTTGTTATTTATCTTATCACGCTAACCCTATTTGATTTAATGGCTGATTTATTCATTAAATAGCGCTTAATTTTTATAAATTGATGCAAAAAAACTTGATTTTCCATTTATTCTTCAATTTAAAATTGCGATGTATTTATTAGTCTTAAATCCTCATACAATTAATCTAAAATTTATGACAATCTGCTTGTATACAATTTCTCCTCTTTATTTGCTTCAAAAAATTACTTTTCTAAAAAATTTTGTTATTATTATGTCTTTACTATTTCTGATTGATCAAGTAGTTCTTGCTTTTTTAAATATTTTTAAAAGCAGTAAACTTCTGAAAACTCTTCTAGAACTCCAGTTAAAAATTGAGTAAAATGAGTTAGATGATATTGAAGGCATATTACTAATAATTCTGATAAATAATTAGATAAAATTTACCCGAATTTATTGTATTTCCATTCAGGAATCATAGTTATTCTATTTTTCCTTGGTAAAACAGAAGTAAGAATGTATTTTTGATTGCTTATCACTTAAAAATCGTATAAAATTGATAAATTATAAGTTCTTATTTTTGTCATTTCAACATAATGGGATTTTAACAGAATAAGCAACTTATTATTTAGTAGCTAAATTTGTTGACCAAATTTAAAATATTTGTTATCAGTTGCAATAGACAAACCTATATTGAGTTTTTATGTGGTCATTTAATTTAATATTTTTAGAATTTGAAATTCATCAAGTGTTAAGTAGTTGTTAATCTGCGAAGTTTTATTAAATAGACCTTTGATTATTGTATTTTATGAAGATTAGTTACGAATTCTGATTGCAATTGATAATGAAGAGTATTTTTCAGCCATTGATTATGACTGAGAAAAAATCACTAAATTTTACAAATTGTGGTTGGTTAAATATCGTTCTAATTTTAGATTAACTGAATTTACGAGTTTTAAATGAGCAAATTAATTCAGATTATCCTATGTTTACGCTTAAATCTCTTACAAGCATCTTTCTAAATGGATTTTATTTAGATAAAATAACTATGTCTATCCAGCCATCAAACAAGCTAAAGGAGGATAATCCTTAAACTCATGTACAATTTTGGCAAGAAGAGATTGATACATTTTGAATGAGGAATGGTCTTTCTAGTTATAAGATAGATATATTTTGTATATAAGATACTCAGAGAATTACTGAGGATTTAAAAAGTATGAAATAAGTTGAAAAAAGCCCAGCTCAAGAATAATATTTCGATACATCAAATAATTAGTTGAAATTTAAAAAGGAGAACTATTTTGTCCTTCACAATTTTCAGTCAAGATAAAGCTCATAATTTTTATATTGTTTTTCATTTGTTTCAATTGTTAAATGATTAATTACTCATATTATTGATGGTCGATAGAAATATGATTCTCCATTAAAATGTCAATCTATTTACAATTAACTTATCGTAGCAGATCTTTTATTTTATTTGGAAAAAGAATTTAATCACTAAGTTAACTACTTCTTATTTATTGAATCAGCTTCACTAAGTAAAGAAATATCGTCATATACTCTCGAATAAATTCAACTAAACTCACCCAAAGATTATAGCTCCTCGAGCTTGAAACTTCAGAATCGAGATGGTTAACTCGTTGAAGAATTAATTAAGGAACTAAAAGCTAGTTTAATGTCTCGATAAAAGATTATCTATTATTATTAATAATGTTTTTAATCTATGTGAGAGGCAGCAGCTTACAAAAATCAATATCTATAGCAGGTTAAGTAATTTAAAAAAATTGTTCTTAAAAAGGATGTACTTATTCTTTGATTTATTCTGAATAGTCTGATTCTTTCATATTGTTTAGAATGGAACTGAGGGAAAAAAGATAGTTTTGAAAATAATATGTGGAGTTAGTGAAGTGCAATATGATCAGAAAACCTTCAGTTGTCTTTAAGGTTATAAAACTTATAAATTAACTCGAATGCTATTTGAGGGCGATTTTAGTGGGGGATATCTCTTATAATTTGATTAATCTGTCAATATGATATTCATTTAAAGCATAGTTATAATTTTACTCCCTGAATATGGTCAACAATATATTTTAATTTGTCAGCGTATTATGAAAGGCAATCATTTCAATCACTTTTTTATTACTGTTTACAATTGCGGCAATTTTCCAACTTTCCTTCATTTTTTCAATTATCATTAATTGATTTCTGTAATAAATTACTAGTTCTGTGGTATTAATAGGGCAAAGCCTTAAGCCACAATCTAACTCAAATTATTGAAGAGTTGAATGATATTAAAATATTGTCTCGCTTAAGACTGAAACCTTGCTATCATCCAGCAATTTAATGACTACTAGGTTTACAAATTATTAAACAACTTCTTGACCATTTTTTCTTAGAAGTAAGCAAATGACGAACTCTTTATTTGATATAATACAATCACTCTTAGTTGGGCTTAAGATAAAGTTTGCAATGTCCAGAGAAGAATCAATTCCAAGTGATTTGAGCGAAATGATAAAAGTTGCCATGGATTTATTATTAACGTTCATGAGATTTATTCCAATTTGTTCTTTATTAGAGTATAAGGCGATCATTTAAGAGCCAATTTTGGTAATTTGAAAATGTTAAAAATAGACTGATTTCTGTGACTTATCTGCTTCTTCAGAGAAGGACCATGAGTTTAAAAATTCTTTTGTTAGCCGTATTTTACCAAATTTTTATTTTGATAGTAATCTTTCAATTTTTGACCATCCTACATACCCATTCCTGCAGGCGACGACTATTATCTCATCGATAATTATAATATCGAACACTCTTTCTAGTTCAATTAAGAATTAATATTCTTTTGCATTGTTAGTTCCTATCTCCACTTGTAAAAAATAAATTTTATTTTTGTCAACGATGACTACGCTATTAATATATTTGCAGTTAACGGCAATGGTGCTTTTGACGATCCTAGTGTTTTAAATGCGTTATTTCTCCCGATATTTGGAGTGAAGATAATCGAAATGTGGACAATTTTTAACGGGATATAATTTCATGTGCTGTACTAATGATGAAAATATTATAAACAGCCCTAATAAATAATAAATGGATGTAAAAGAGCCGTCCTTCGATTTTTAGGCCCTTTTGCAGACAATTATTGCCAAAATCAGTTCCTATACAGAAATTTGCCTTGTCTCACTCACCCCTCAACTCATACACTTCAAAGTCACATGGATGCTAATTAATAAGCACAAGAATTATCGCATTATTTGCACACTTAAATAATCTGTGGATTACCTCAAATCAATCAAGAAGGCTATTCACCAATTTCCAATCAAGAAAACGTATCTGTCATCGACTTACCTGTCTGCTAAAAATTTTTAGAATTAATTGTCCTTCTGGAATGAATTGTAATCTCTGATGGTCTAAACTTTATTCGATGAAATTTTCATATAAAAGATATCATGGTTTGATTAGAAATAAATCAATATTATCTTTGGTTCTGTTTCTGCTAAAAAAATCAGCTTTACTCATTAATTTTAGTTTTAAACACTAAATTATTTGATAGAGCAAATACATATAAATTTTCCAAAGAAAGATGTTAATTTATCTGCTCAAATTTGTCGTATTGATGATTAGTTACTCCTCAAGTTTGTATCAGTTTGGAAAAGATCTATGGTGAATCAATCTTTTTAAATACAAAAACTTTCATAAAAATAATTTGGATTTCTCCTTCCAATCTAACATAAAAACATGGATATCTGCAATTAAAAAAGAGAACAAGTCTCAATATTTTATCATGATAAATAAGTGTTAACAGTTAAAAACTTGAGAAATTTTGGTTGTAGTATTATTTTAAAAGGTTAAGTTAGCTACGAGTTACTGATCAACCTTATTAACTTGATTTCTGGGATAAATCAAAGCATTTCATTGTAAATTTAGGCTCTCAAAAACTCAACTCTGCTAAATTTTGTAACATATGTTATTGAAAATATCCAATAAAGTAAATACCATATTAGTATTGGCCATCAAATAGAACTCACCACATACCGCCTAGTTCTTAATACGACTGGTCTTTCTCTGTTTGAAGTTAAATCTATTTTTTAATTAATGAAGGAGCCCGGACATTATTAATTTATTTGTTATTCTTCTGCGGAACATTTTCCAGCCGCAGTTGAATTATTTAAAATCAAACCTTTTGTAAAATTTAATTTTTTTCTATCTCTGGAGGAGTTTCAAGGCTAAAGGCAAGAGTTGATTCAAAAAATGTAGAAGCATGCAGACCAACTGCGATTGAAAGTATATTCCTACGCAGGTCTGTTAAAGAATATGAGGGGCGCAGGATATTTGGCAATTAATAGCATATTCTATACTCTGGGGGAATGATTTTGATATTGTCAAATATATTTAATCTTGAATAAACCGTTAGATATTAATAATAAATTATTATACTATTTAATTATGTAAAGGGTAATGAAATTCTACTCTCATCAAATTTATTTAGTGAAAGTTATTAAATTATTTGTTTCAATACATTATGGCGTTAGTGCATTTTTCATTGGTTTAAAAAACATGCATATTAAATATCTGATTTTATTTAATAGCTTAAAGGAAATATAAGAACTATGGTCGAAATTTATTAGTATTTTTAAAGATTATTAGATAAGTCAAATAGTACAATATAATTAAATCTCTATTAAAATTGATCAATTCTGACGTTGTGTAATACAAAAACAACTTTAATACTCTCCTTTTTTCAGCGTTATTCATTAAATGTAAGGATCAGACCTTATATCTCCTCATAAGCAGTCAATAAGCGAAAAAAATAGAATATTCCAAAGGATTTATTCCTTAAATTCATTTGGACGTTGATAATATAATATATTTAAGTAAATTTGTATGAACGCGAATAAAACCAAAAGAGGATGGTCAGTAACAGTACTCATTTTTTGATTCAGTAAGACTCCATTCTTCGTGACTTAATTCTTTAAAATAGCCAATAAAGATTGAGGTGGGTCGACGTTGCAATTGTTCTTTAATCACGAACGGGAAGATATAGAACAGGAAAACAATGTCGGTAACGGTACACTTTTTATTACATTAGATGGCAACACCAGCTTAATCCTGCAATCAGTAAGGACGAACTCACCGTCTAATAACAAAACTATTTGTATCAGTTGCAAAAGCTGTATGGAAATAAATGGGCTCTAATTGCCGAACATATGCCAGGAAGGACGGATAATGGAATAAAAAACTTCTTTTATGCTGCCATTCGAAGGGTTATCAATAAGGTGAATCTTTATATGGTGAGGCAGAGAAAAAGGAAATAATTTAAAAGTATACGATAATTTGAGGCTGAGTTTCTGAGTAAACTCCTGGCAGTGGTCGACGGCAACTATGATAAGCGAATCAAGCTGATTAGTCTTTAGACTATCATGTTAGCCAAGGGTACAATTTTATTAACTCAGAAATCTTAGCTAAAATAGTGAACCTCACTAATTAGATGTCAGCTAATATCTAACTATAAATCATAGATGAAAGATTGGATGAACTTATAGAGATGATGAACTAATTTCGTAGAAATTGTAAAAAACGCAAACAAAAAAGGCGGGACTAAAAAGAGGAGCGATAATTTTAAGAAGAAAGCTTGGTTTAGGATAGTTCTGGTAGAAAATCGTCTTGGATAATAGAGAGTAGCTCTTCTTCTTCATAAGTGGTATCCAAGCAGAGTCACATTAAAATTCAAAAAAAGCCTTCAATAGTAACTGAAGAATAAAAGATGATCAATTAAGCAGATGACGAAATGAATGAGGTTATGACTGCATAAAAGCTTACTTTTAATAGTGATTCCAAAAGATAGACCTAAACTTTTATTAATTCTATCTGCACTTGGCCAGACGTTGCTTTAAATTAAATGGTAGGAAAGTAGTCAATTGTGGATATTCCCTTATTGAAGAGCTTTTCAGCAATAAGGGAATAACCAAAAGATAGATATTGGGATATTTTGGATCCAATGTCCGCAGCGAATATAGCAATAGGGCTAGAAAGGAGTGAAATAATCGAGGAGGATTGGAATTAGGGAGATTAAAATTACCGTTTTCCTATATTTCAATCAGAAGACACTTTGGGTATGAGCCAGCCTTATGACTCTTCCCAAATTGTAACAAAACTTAAGATGTATGAGGCCAGTTTGGCTCTGGAGTAGCTTGAACTAAACTCAAAGAAACAATCAAGAGTTTAATATAATGCTACTTAAGATCCTAACAGCTGACCGTCGGAGCATCTTTCATCGTAACAAATTCTTATTTTTATACCTATTAAATTATTATTTTATGCAATAAGATAAATTTATTTGTTTGTTCTCATTTGTATGTGTTAATAATCATAATTTGAACATTTTAGCAGTTCTTTTTTATTATTAATTGTCGGTCACATGAGTCAAAAATGTCAGACTAATTACATAAGCATGAAATTAATTAATTTATAATCAGGTAATGTTGGTACTAGGCACAATTATATGGGAGAGCTCGAGATTGTCACTAACAAACTTTGAAAAAAACTGAATAGTTTGCGATCGCCTATACAACTCTTCTTCTCCTAACTGTTGATCTTTCTATGGGTCTTTGTTATCGGGTATTCCAATTATCTTTTTGTAATTTTATCTTTTGAGTTATTAGTTTCCCTCGTCCTGATTAAAAATTATACTTTTAGGAATGAAATTCTCTTTTTTCATCTCAGAATTCTCCTGGTCTTTCCTTGTACAAATATGGTCCATTCTACCAATTATTAGATTCTTCATATCTTATGATTCGTAACTGGTTGTATGCTTTATGGTGGGCGAGCTCATTTCTGACACTTATTTATCATTGTCAATGGCAAAAGACTGGCTTTCTTTTTCAGTTGTGGTTTCTGACTCCTTTTACTCCGTAATAAGCTTTAGATTAATAAATTATGAAAAATTTGAACTGATTAGTATTGGTTCTTTCTTGATCTTCTTTCCGCTGTCTTTGGATTTATTCTTGATTGCAGATTCTTTTTATTGTCTTTGGAGATATTGATGATCTATACGCACTGGGCGACTTCCACGAAAGATCCAAACTTATATCTCTTCCCGAATCCTTTTATGTTTTTAAAGTGAAGCAACACAAATTGGCCAACGAGGATCACACACAATGGGTTCTGCATATCCTTTTCTCACTGTCATCCTTTCAGTTAATTTTTATTTAATATGATATTCTCTGTACAATGTTCTGGCCAGAATAAGGCCCTTTCTACTGATATAAATTTTTTAGAATGCTTCATTAAACTATGTTTCAGGGAGATTGAGCTGTTTGGTTCCTCTTTCAAGTAGAAGGATAATTTAGTCTTCATTAAATAGAAAAGTACGAAATTCTGTCACTTATAGAATCTTCTTTTCAAAGTATCCAATAATTATTATTCCCGCTTTAATGAAGGCTCGGGGACCCTAGACTAGCAAACGATCCCAAACTATTTTGACTAGCTACATATGCAAATATTTACAGGAAAAGGGAGTGAAGAAGTAAAAAGACAAACGAACCACTCAATTGAAAGTACCGAAGGATCCAATCCTACTTCATTAAATTTAGCAGCAATTTGAGGGTAGACTTGCCCAAGTACGCTCAAAAACACTTGCTGATCGCAAACTACTCCAATCATATTGGTATAGTAATCCATAGGAATCACTGTTTCAATTATTTAGCTCATCAACCAAAACACCTCCTCCTCAGTGAACTGCATTGTTAACAAAAAATAAGCCACGAAATTTAGACCTTGGCAGTAGCCTACATAGGGATTACGGCGTGAAAAGGCTATTAAAATATTGCTGAGAGACTTTAACTCCTCTTCGGAAGTAAGACTTTTACTGACTGTTCTGTTGATATCTTGCTTGATGGCCCGCATGAAAAAATCAGGATATTCTTAGTACTTAAGGAGCTGTTCATATTGACCTTTATGATGGTTCATATTGAAACGAGCGCCTGAAACTAGCAACCATAAATTTTTCCTTGTTTGATGGCTATTAATTGGCTGTTTTGCCATTTTTTTCTCGAGGATACATGTGAGTATTCGATTGGTCTCTCCCCTCGGCCGTGGATATTTTTATACTAGTTTTTCATAGCTATATTTCTCTGCGAAGACTGCGATATGTTCCATATTGAGATCATCTGCTTCTTTAGTTTGTTGAAAGATAGATGAGACAGTAACACTTTTCTCCTTGAAAAGTTGATCTGATTTTTTAGGGTCCACGATGATCTAAACGAGTTTTTTGAGTGAATTAACCGAATTCAGCCCATAAAAATTCTAAATATTGGTAATATTGGCTGCGATTTCTGCTTCGAGATCTCGTTCAGATTGATTGTTTTTCATTATTAATTGTGAAATAATAAATATTCAGCTAATTTAATCCAAAATGAATTTATGTCCCTCTCCCCTTTGAGAATATTTTGGTATTAATGCAGGAGTATATGGTTTCTGGAATAAAATTATTGATAACGAGGCCGTTATATCAGATAATAATGTAGGTAAAATTTGGTACTGCCAAGAAGCATAATTACAATACGAATCAGTAGCATTCCCTGCCCGCTTTCTATAAAGATCCTTCCAGCATCAAAAGCATGGGGCAACTCGATCGCAAGATAAAAGCATAAAAACCACCAGAGGTTCATGAGTCTCAGTCCTCGAGATTGATACCACATAAATAAACAGATAAGAAACTGTCCCTGTTCGAGTTTCCCACTGGCATTTCATAATTTTAGTAGGAGAATCAGGTGTTTTAATAATTTTCTTCCATGTGCAGCATAGCACTTGAGGAAGAAGACAACAGCTTATTTCTTGATTAATGAGCTGATTTCTTCAAAAAAGTACATTTATGAACTAAACTTCATGATCTATAAATATTATGTTTCAACTTCTTTGTTACTGATCAAATCAATCAAAATCATATTACCATTACCTGTAAAAATCCCATGAGATTGTCCATGTTAAATAGGGAAATTGAAAACCAATTAACGTCAATCAATTCTCATTTGCATCTTTTTGAATGATATATTTACAATC
>Ga0302186_10002883_pt1 | contig 12929 bp, 9 predicted proteins | sample II_Bog_E1_2_FD_198782 | JGI IMG/M metagenome (GOLD analysis project Ga0302186, IMG submission 198782) | Peat permafrost microbial communities from Stordalen Mire near Abisko, Sweden - II_Bog_E1_1 | ecosystem: Environmental > Terrestrial > Soil > Wetlands > Peat | place: Sweden: Abisko, Stordalen... | reverse complement strand
TGGGATCGATAAATCATTAAAATTAAATCCAAATCACTTGGTCTTCTCTTACAACTGCTGGTACTACAATGATATTTGAGATGATGTTTTATCTTTGGTCTCAATCACGTATTTTTTGTTTATAAAAAATGAAATGCAACTCCACACTGCGAAAAACACAAACATCGGAGCTGGGTTTTTATCAGGCAGATTCTACTTTATTATGGGAAACAGAAGTATGCTTAAAGCTGATCCACCCCAATTGATCATCGTTGAGTAAGGTAAAAAGTTAGGCAGAACAATTTCAGGAATGTACATCCAAACAATTGGGCCAAGAGAAAGTCCAAAGTTCGCCATGAAACTAAATAAGCCCACCAGAATGAGGATAACTGATATGTTCGGGTTTGATTCATTCATAAAAAATCCAACTGCGATAATTAGATTTGTGATGACAGATCCAATGACTCCTCCTTGGAGAATAGTTTTTCTTCCAAATTTAGTCAGCAGAGATGAACTTATCAAGCAAGTAGCCACCTGTTAAAAATTGATAATTGAAGGTAGTATAGGTTTAAAAAATAAGAGACTTCCAGATGCGATTTCACTTGCGTATGTTGCCACTGCGCTAATCCCTACAAATTGTTGGAGTAAACTCAAGTGAAGAGCTATTATTTTAGTTAATTTAAGATCCTTTCGAGGCTAAACATCGTTAACTGTGGGTTCAGTGACCATCTCCATCTCTTTTGCCGAACCACTACTTTGAACTTAATTTGAGTCCTTAAGTGACTTTAAAACTTCTTCAACAAAATCGGTGTGATAGAGATAGGTAATAACTTATTTAGCTTCAATTTATCTTGAATGATCTACTAAGTACTGAGGGGTTTAAAACGGAAATATGAAATGAAGGGCAAATGTCTGCATGGCAAGAGATAATAATGGAACTGCGAAGATCCATTGCCAATAGGTCATTCCTGTAGGATCGTCGTATATTTTGGAGAGGACAAATGAAAAGAAACAGCTGACAAAAATTCCAATTGTGATAAACAACTGTTGAAATACTCCGAATACTCCAGATAATTAAGCGGGAGCCATTTCCTTAATAATAAGGGGCACAATTGAACTGTACAGCCCAGCACAGATGCCCTGTAAAACTCGGAGGAACATATATAGTGAAATATTCGGAATAAATATTAGGCAGCCCACAGGGAAGGCGATGTAGTTGATGTATAGTATTGATTTTCTACATTAGAAGAGGTTTACCTTCTCGAAATATTATTTATAAAATATGAACTGAGAAAAGACCCGATTAAACCCCCGAGAGGCACGAAAAACGTAAGAATACCCTGTGCATTTGCTTTATTCATAGTAATTCCAAAGACTTGCGTGATGGTTTCAAAGTCAATGATACTCATGTACATGATGATGTAGCCAAAGTAGAAGGAGGAGAGACTGAAATTGGCTATTATCAAAAAGATCATAAGAAATGATTTATATCGCTGGCGGGTAATCGTCAGTGGATTCTGCTCGCGTTGTTATTGCCCTTATTTATCCTCGCTTTCTTCGTTCATATTTGAATTATAATCGAAAACAGTGAGCCTATTTAAAACTCCAAAAAATATAACCAAATAATTTTTCCTGAAGGTGCAGGTCTACTCGTCTATTATCCATAGTTCATCCACAAACATATCCCTCACTTTGTGAGCAATAATTAAGTTGTCAATTGCTAATTTATTTAATAATTTAATCAATGAAATCTCAATTATATTCGGGTCGCTCATAATCATTTTTTATATGAATTAGTTTTTATTTAATTCCCGAAGGAGATCACTCCCTCCCTCCAGAAAAGGAGTCAAAATCAATAGGAGAAAAATTGGAGAGGAAAGGGAAGAGGAATTGCAGGAATCATATGAACCGTAATTCCGTTAGGCCAAAAGAATGGGAATTTCGCTGGAGGGAAGAGTTACCCGTGGCAACTGGAATCTATAGGAGAGTAAAATTTACTTAAAATTTGTTATTGATCATCTCTAAGATTTTATTGCCGACGTCCCTGGGCGCAAAAAGAAAGCTTTTCAGGGTCTATCTAAACTCCTCAAAAAAAGAACTCCCGATCAATGCCGAAGTCATCATCAGAAGCTGCAGCAGCGTTACGGAACTATGACTAATATTATTGATCACGTTAAAAAGAAAATCACCAAAAAGATGAAAAATCCAATCGACGACAATAACTCATTGAGCGTGCTCTAGTTAAAATCTGGAAACAGCAATAACCTTCGAAAAACTGGTGCTTCGGAACAATAGGAGGAAGACTGGGAATTGGTGATTGATATGAATGAATTGACCGTCTGGTGAACTCCATGTCATCGTCTACCTTTATGATTGATTAATTTATCCTAATCACGGGTTGTTTGAGTGTACTGGCAGAAATTCAATTCTTATAATATTCTTTGAAATGACGAACTGTTGGCAATTGATTGCGGATTTTATGTTTGATATGCTGTATGTGGACAGAAATGCAGAGTGGAATTAATTGATTATATTATCCATAAAATTAGCCATTATAAATTTAAATCCATTATGTCATGGGGTAACTATGGTAAAGGTGACTTACCATATCTATTTCTATTGGTAATCTATTATTAAGTTCGTATCGAGAAAGCATCTGACATCTGCACTTCGGATTTGACTATTATCAATTGCTTCAATGAGAAAAGTAACGTCCAATGACGAGTAATTATCTGATTTGTCCAATATTATCGCCAACAATAAAGTTGATCGGATCCTAAGGAAGTAAACCATGGGTCCTAACGTCTTATTTTTGGTCGAACTGAGAGGATCCCCAACACGTAAAACTATTTGGCTTGAGCAAAGTCAGCTAAATCCCTAAATCATTTAAAAATTTGAAATATAATCCAGATAAACCTAAACTTATGATCATCTTCCCGTTTTCCATAAATATTGTGCGGAAGAATTTAAAATGTAAATTCCAACTAAACGGAAATTAGTGGAACACTGGATGTATGGAGATAGAGTGCAGTACATCAAAAAAAGAATAGGAGGCACGGCAGAAAAAGGGGTCTACTTAGTGGAATGGTCGAACAACAAAATAGGAATTGTCACCTATCACAGTCTAAAGAAGTACGAAAAGAGTAAGCTTGCAAGTTTTGAAATCAGGCAGTCGATGATCAAAATGATTTAACAAATCTCAAGGATATCTTGAAACTGGTTAATTATTAGATTGTAATTCGAAGCAAATATTAATCATCATTGGGTGTCTCATTTTGTGAGGTAGCTATACTTTTTGACTGGATGTTCAGCAGTGTTGAAGATACTCTTTAATTCTGTTTTTGTGCTGTTTGTCTAGCTTACTAGAGATGACCCCAGATATCTATATTTATTGCTTCGATAGTTTTGCTGTTTCTTTTGACAACATTCTTATTTTCTAACTTATATCTCCGGTTTTTCTCTACTCCTAATGATCTCGGCACTATCATCATTTTATATCTTATGAATGATGGTCAGGTCATGATCACTTTCACTGACCTTTTATTATGTCAATACTGGAGATGATATCATAAAGCGTCTCGGATGAGTCGGCACAGCATTTTATTTGTAAAATCCTGTTTATTTAAGATATTCGCGGGCCATGTTTTTCATATCATTTTGGTTAGATTTCTTCATTATTGATTCGCATGCCTTAATGATGTCAAGGTTTATTGTTGCTTTCTTATCCTTGCCGTTGGGATACTTTGCCTTCTTTATCTTCACTTTTTATATATTTTAATCCATTTTGGTAACTCCTAAGGACATTTTTTTTAATATTGGATTGATAACATTTTTTGTAATGAAATACGATTATTGATCCTCTGAAAACTGATTCTTTCTTTTGTCTAGAGAATGAGACTTTTTATTATCTAAATTTTTAATATTTGTTGATTGTGCTTTGAGAGGTGAACGAACATCCCCTTTTGTTTTATCCTCAACGGTCTTACTGTTTTAATTAATAATTTTGCTCTAACATTTTGCTGGCTAATTCGTCACGTGAAACGACCCATTCAAAAAATATCGAATTGATTCTTCCAGTTCCGATTTTAGCGAAGTATCTTGAAGTACCATTTCAAGTTGGCATTTTATCCTATTTAAAGTTGCACTTTTCTTATTTACACATTCGGGATATGACTGGACTATTTTTTGAAACACAGCGTCTTGATCATCATCAATATGAACATTAATTCGAATATCCTGCTCTCTAGCTTTCAAACATATCGTAAACTGTTCCTTCATTTCATTCATTCGTTATTATTCTTATCAGAAATAATTTTATACACAATCAGCTATATTTTTATTGATAAGTCAGTTATATTAATCTCGTAAATATCAAGGCTAAGGTCATATCAAGGATTCTACTTTTTAAGCTTCATACGACGCATCATATTCGGCAATCGGAGAAATCCCTATTTCATCTTACGGACGTTATCGTTTGGTTTTATGGTGGAAGGCTTTTTATTGGTTTACTTGGTGAATGTTTATAAAGGATTTTTGAAGTATGCCTTCCATAGTTCTTCCGCCATTTTCTTGCGGTTGGAGTTATTCCCTTATTCCGATTTCTTGCTGTTCTTTTTCAAGGGAGTAGTTCTCTATACATTCTTTTCATCAACTGATCTTTCAGTTCTTAGTCTGGTGAGCGGTCGTCTACGGACAGAAAGGGTTATTTTCTTGCCTTACGAAAGCACTCTTTTTTTTAATTTTTAGTTAGAAAAAGCATTCCTTTCTGTTGATTTTTGCACATCTGTTATCTTTCCTTTATTTGTTTAGTTTTTTGACATTTATACTTGCCAAATCCATTTACGATATTTCCTCAGAGAATCTTTACCATATTAGAGTTTGTACTTGGAACTTGTTTACAGATAAGACTGAAGATCACTAATAGTCTTGTTGCCCTACCTTAGCGTCCTTTTTTGTAGCAGGTAATACAGAGTGGTCAACTCGTTGTGTTCGTTTTCCTTGAGTTGATCTTCCACAACCGTTTTGCTGAAAGCTGAGTATTATTTCATTTTATCAATTATTTAGTTATCGATCGGCATGGCATGAAATCCAACGATCAAACCAATAATTTACGGCTCAATATTCTTTATTTATTTGAAGAACTTCAACTTACGAATTTCAGGAATTGTTATCCTCTTCTACGGATCCGTGACTAACATTCTTTGAATGACTTAAATGGCTTCGACGCTTATGTCACTGGGCAAAACATAAAATCCTTCAACTACCTTTCGATAAAGTTCCTTTGTTGTTGTTTATTAGAAAGGAAGGGAACCACACACCATTCCATAGAAGGTAATACCCAACGACCACACATCTCCAATTATTCCATTGTACGACTTTCCTGCTACCATTTACGGGGGAGCGTAACATGGACTCCCACACGCAGTATTTAACAGTTTTTTTGTTTCAGTATAATTGGACAAACCGAAGTCTATGATCTTTACATTATATTCACCATCCAAAAGAATATTCTCAGGCTTCAGATCCCTATGAGCAATGTTGAGCCGATGAAGGTATTAGACGGCATTGAGAATTTGATAAAAGATTCTTCCCGCGGCCCTTTCCTTCAGCCTGACTTAATTGCACATTACTTTATACAGCTCTCCCTGTTCTGCATATTCGGTGACGATATAAACAGAGTCGGTGGTTTCAATGATCTAATATAGATAGACGATATTTGGGTGTCTGACTTTTTTCATGATCTAAACCTCCCTCTGAATTCTAACCTAATCATCATCGTCTTAAATTGTCATTTTGTCTATTATTTTAATGGCGACTGTTTCTCCCGTGGGCACATGGATGGCTTCTTTGACCTTACCAAAAGTTCCTTTCCCCAGTGTTCTTCCTAATTAATAGTTGCCAACTCGTTCGACTGTTCTCGATATTTTGGTTTCGTCGCTATTATTCGCTTTCTTGAGCGCATCCGTCCATGATCGCCTTTCCATTGTCAAAAATAATAATAAAAACTATATTTAGAAACGACATTTAGACTTGAACCTTATTGTATATGTTTCTTCTCCACAAATTTATTCCATTATTGAACCAAAAAGGATGAACCCAAAGGTCGAGGTTCAGCGGATATCTTTTTAATACTTTGTTCTCATGTTGATAAGCAGTGATTAAGAATAATAAATATCATAAAAAGTTATCGTCTGTGACCTCAAATCCAAAAATGTTTTACCGATCTATCTGCAACACCCCATGAAACGTACCTTCTCCAAAGTTTTAATACTCGTTGATGTCGTTAGTTATTTTTCCCTTTAAAAAATCTCTCCATTCAAAGATAATTTAGAAATCCGCAAAACAAAATTCATCACGAAGGTTTATCGAGAGAATTCTCCCCCTCATATGCTTCCTGAACATTCTAACGCAATATTAAATCCTTTTTTTACTGGTGCTTTTTGTCTTTATCGCAGTTATTACATCAGATATCGAACGAAAACCCTTGGCGAAATACATGACTGAGTTATGCTTCAGAAGGTTTAAGGAAACAATGAGTTTTTCTGCATCTTCGTAGATTTATTCGCCTGATAGCTTAATGTAGTGCTTATTTGCTATGAAAAAGGCAGAGAAGAGAGGGTTCCTCATTCTAAAGGTCAATAGATTAATGGGTGATACAGGGGAGTTCAAATCATAAGGCCTATCAAAAATTTCCTATTTAATCATTTTGGTATTGACTTCTTTAGTATTCTTTAGACCGGAGGCGAAGGTACAGATTGTTGAGAAGGATCCAGGGTTTTAAAGTTTGTTGATCATGAGAAGATAATTCATGCATACGAACTGATTCTAATTGAAAGGATAGGCGTCATAAGTATGCACCACCAAATCATAAAGGAGGTCTTTATGCGTTGTTTTGGGCACAGCAATATTGCTGAAATTAATACTCAGAAAAGGATAATAATTGAAACCATCCACCTCGGTATGAGTCTTTCTCGCCCGTACATATATTCTTTCTTTTTGTTTCTCAAAGCCATTGCTCAAGATCTCTCTGATCTCTGCAGCATTATAAAAGATCGATTTCGATAGAGAGTTCCTTTCAATATACTCAAGGTATTTTTTGAAGAGAAGATTGCTTGTTTAATCATCACATCTTTCCAAAGGTCCCCAGTATTTTATTAGTATGTCATTCTATGGCAGTGCGCAGCAAAGGGAAATAGCATAGAGGTTTTAGTTGACATAAAATTTATGCAAGTAATACTGATTGTTTTTGATGGAACTCTACCAGTTTCCCACCTCGAATGTTTTCCTATACTTCTACTTGATTTCAAGCTCTCTGAGGAAGACAAAGATGCTTTTGATGTTAAGATTTCCTGCCTTCAGCTTAAAATTCTTAAGAGGACTGTTGATTCTTTTTTGAAGCTCACTCCCCTTCTAAACTTTCAGAGGAGTGCTGCTTACAGTCTTGACTAAGGATTAAATATAATTCTTTTTGTTCAATGGATCCTATCGACTGCTATCATACTAATTTGAGGTTTGAATTAGTATTTCTCGAACTTAGCTATCTTTAGAAAGCTCTTATTCTTCATATTTATCCTTGTAAAATTCTGAGGGTTTAATAATTTTGCGAGTCTTGGGTAAAAATCTAATGAACTATTGATCCTTTTCTTGAATCATTTTAATGCTGTTTTTTAGGTTCTCACTTCTCTTACGAGGAGAGATGGGCATTCCATTGTATTTATGTTTCATCATGCTTGGTTTTCTTATTTTGAACATATACTTGTGAACATCAGTGTAGCCTGTTGCTTTGCTGCTATCGTATCCAAAAGCAAAGGACTTATTTCTGGCTCTAGTCTCTGGGCTATTGTTGTTACTTAATCGAGGCAACTGATATCTAAGGTTTCTGTTGTCCAGTTTTCCATAGTTTGAATTATTATAACTTTATCTGAGATTAAACTTCGAATCTGTGTCTCCCAAATAATTGCTTAATTACCCTTCATCTGTACGAGCTCGAACCATTGGATAATCTTTTTCCATACTTTATCTTTTCGGCGATTCATTTTTGTTAAAATAATCACGATCAAATTTTTAGAGATAGGGATCTAACTAACTCTCTGATTATCCTTTAAAATGGTTGTCTTTATTGGGACTGGCATTGATGGAGTGAGGCACTCTTCCACATAGAAATTACAATATTTCCTGTTGGTTTTTCATCAGCTTATAGGTCAAGCTAATGGGCAAATTGAACAGTTCTTCAACGCAACCAATTCTCTTATATTTAAAGTTGCTCACTTTCTTAGTTGTTTCATAATGATGCAGTAGAAAAGGGTCATAAGAGTTGGAAAAGACTATGTATTTCCTCATGAAAGAAGATTTCAAAAACTAGTTGTCCCGATTTAACTTGTTAAAAATATGGTTGTTGCCTTGGATTAGAGAAAGCTCGTATCTTCCCATTGATAAGCATTTGTAATTAAAATTTAAAGTCGCCTCTGCCACCAGCCGGTTACTGTCTCGAAGTTCTTCGATGAGATCGCACACTGATTTCAAGTTTTATTCGTTTATATCTTCTCGATTTTATAGGTAGGTAACTCGTTCTTGAAGTCTCTGCAGAACGCTGTTGTGAGTATCCATTGCCTTTTTAATTTTGAAGTAATGGCTTTTGTTTTCAAGTGACGACTTGATTTCCTCTGAAATTTCTAATTCCACAAGATGGTTGGGGAGGGTATCGAGGTAGGTAAGAAAATAATTTTGATAATTTTAGTCTACTTCCTTGCTGCACCACACTCTCAACAATTCTTTTATCAGGTGCTGCATGATGGGTTGAGATTCGTATTTACTTATTTTATATTACCGATTTATTGGCATCATATGTAATTATTAATAGAACGAATTGGTTAGGCATTACAATGGATAATATTTATTGACTTTTGACTTGTGAGGGTTTTATACGGTTGGTATCGGGCAACATTAAGAAGGAAGCCTTTAATTCGAAATGAGAAACAAATCATACAAATATATCGAGTATAATGTGGTCAATCAATCAAATACGCATGACTTTATAAACAGTTTATACATTTCCTCGGGAAATTTCCGAAAGAATTTCGTATAAAGATCTCCTAAAGTTACCTAGAGAGCCCAAGTATCTTTGACGACCTATATTTACTCATTCAAATCGTAAAAATGACAGAAATGCTGTTTAATACTGCCGATAACCGTGTTCTTATTAGCCACCACTTAACTATTCTTGAATTTCAGACACCCCTTTATGATCAGGTAAATGCTTTTGCTTTTGTTAACTGTTTGGCCTGCTTCGTAAGTTCTTAAATGACAAATTTAGTTAAAAATTTGCCATTGCGACCCGACTTATATCTAATCCTCGTCTTTCTCACGCTGCTCATTACTGTGACTCTGCTCTTTATATTTTTTCAGCGTTCTTATATACGAATTATCCTTGACTTTTTTAACTAGATTTTAACTGGTCATAAATCTGCTATTTGTATTCTTACAGGTTTAATAAAAAACTATATTGCTTGTGGGCTCATACATTATTGTCGAATTGCCCACACTTTTTACTTTTTACAGACCTGTTAAAATACGACCCACACCATAGATGTTGTTGGATTAATCCTTGACGTATCCTCTCCGAACGTGAATGACTCTTTCCCGTGAGTTAAATACTGCTTAATCCAGCATTGAAAGGGTGGTGAGACGGGCATTTTAATCTTTAATCTTAAACTGGTAGGACTCATCTCCTCCAATGCTGTTGAGCCTGTGACGAATGTGCTCCTCAGCTTGAATGCTAATCATGGGTTTCTCTTGAGTGAGTGTATAAAAATACTTATTCTGATACTTCCTTTCCAATCGATTATAAATAACCTTTTTTCGATATATTTCAGGAATGCCTTGAAGATCTTTCTTAACTTTCTCAGCCATCTCGTACACGATCAGATACTCCAAATCTTTTAGGCTTGTCACCTCGGAAGGAAATGCATTCAACTGATCGCAATAAAGACGAATCCTTTTCAATCCAAAGACAAAATCCCAATAGGTGATCCCTCCCAAATTGTTAGTTGCATAAGCAAGATTGATGCTGTTGTAGCTGTAAAACTCTTCATAGGAAATATTGTACTTGATGGGGAACAAAGAATCTTGCCTCTCATTTTGACTTTCAGCATTTAGTCTGTCCATAAGCAGCTATGTTAAATGTTCCTTTTTAGTTGGTCATAAATCCTTTACTCAGTTATGATGAGGATTTTATCTAATTTCATCAAAATTTAGAAGATGTTCCAATTATTGGCATTGGTGAGAATGACAGCTTTTAGCGAGCTCTGAGGGATACCATAGTAGTCCAGTAATGGTAGGATACTTTCGGCTGGGTCAATGAGATAAGTATCGCAGAGATGGGTTAATATTAGAGTTGTGCCTCTTTCTGCAACGATGATATTAATGGTATCCCCTGCAGTGTTATACCCCAAGCCAAAGGGCTCCATTCTTAAAGGTTGAACTGCACTCCGCACTCCATGGATGTTCTCAATTAATATCTTGAGTATTTGTTCCTCCGTAATTTAATGCTGCTTTAAAAATTACCATTTAATTTAATGACTGTCAATTGGCACCATCTCAAACAGGGACTATAGTCTTTTTTTTGTGTTTGAATCAGCCACCACGATACTCCGCCAGTTTGTTTGGCTCAATGTCTTGGTTAGAGTATAATACTTGCAAATGCCAATAGTAAGTACTGACCTCGATATTGTAGGGCTGTGACGGTAAGATAACATAGTCAACTTGCATCTTTTTCAGGGCAGACTTGGCCTACATTAAGGATTTGGTCAGTCCAAACAGATACCGGTGTTTATTAAACCTAAAATGCAGGCTAAATAGTGCAGACTCTACCATTGATGTGCCAATCCTATAACTTACATTAATATTATTCAATCAATAACTTAATAATCATGTCAACCACGCACAAGACATCGGCTTAAATACTGAATAGGTTCAGCTGATGCCTGACTCATTATAGTGAGTATTATAATTGATGGGCAGGATTAAGAAAATATTCATATTTCTGCTTGTGATGGTCAGCATCTACTGGACCATGCTTTTCTACCTACTCATGACTGTGCATGCTGACTCACGACTACAGGAAATCGACTACCTCGAAAAAACAAGGCCAGATGAAAACCCCAGAGTGTTATACATCGATAAACTGGTGCCTCTCACTGACAGGTAAATGTTCCCTCAACCAGGTTAAGCTATTTTAGTATCTCGAGAGTAAGTCATAAGCTGACTAGACCCGCAAATTGTCAAACCCAACAACCGCAGCAAGCACTGTTGTTAATATCAGCATCTTCGCTGGATCTGGTGACGATCTATTCGAAACTACTGCGTCAGTTGTAGGAGGGAATGGACGGGTGCAGTCTGCCTGAGGTGTACTTGCTAAAGCGATTGCGTCCGCTGCTGCTTAATAATGCAGAGAATATTAATAAATATGCATTTGAAATTGGAGAAATCATTAAGTACTTCACCATCGAAGCGGAGTATTAACTCAGCATCCTCACCCATGAAGAAGGAGCTCTCTTGACATTGACGTACCTTGCCAGACGCACCATCAATCTTCTCTTCACTAACATCATCGAACGAATACGAACCGTTCTGCTCGTGGATATTACCCATCCTCTCATTCGAATTGAGTATGATCCACCCTACCAATTGCTCCTTAAATTGAAAAAGGAAATAATGGGCAATCGAGAGAGATTCAAGATCTTTAACAAGCTCAAGTTTGTCATTGTCACCACTTATAAGGAAAATAAAGCCTGGCAGAATTATCAACTTGCGTATGGTGGTGAGTAGGCCTACACATTTGATAGAACTGTTTTCGTATCTTCCAGGGATATGTCCAATGTCCATTACTTTCTACCCTCCAACTCCCTCAGCTTTCTCCCTCTCCTACGTCGTCTTGGTCATTTTCTAGCCAAAGATTTTACAACTAACATGACTAACTCTCATATAGTCTCGTTCCTCAAGCATGGATAATCCCACTAATAATAAACCATCCATCCCCAATTAGTGCATAACTGCTAGCATTTGTCTTTGCAGTAAAGTATCAGTAATTATATGCAGGTAAGTACTTAACTTCCAGAGATTAATGCATCACTCTCCTTCCTTAAACACTTATACATGACGAAGCAGTGATCATTTATGCGGCCAATCATTTCTCAGTCTATTCCGATACCTTTCAAAAGATCTACCCTTTTGATAACCTTACTGAAGGTTCGCTCTACCTGTTCTAGCAACTAAGAGAGGAGTTACACATCCTGAATCCCGATAAAATTGAAATTTATATCTCAAAACAAATTGTTGCTAGCCCTTAGCATCCCCTTATTATTACTGAAGAAGAATTGACAGCCACTTCTCCACTAATATTCTCCAACTACTCAATTCTGCGGGTCTGTCCCGGCAGTCTCCTCGCTTTTCCTCTGCACTTCGCCCAAGGCAGTCTCCGTCGAAGTTTTTTGAGCGAAAGCGAGGGAAACTGTTTTGTGGAGACAAGTCTAATCGAGTAGTTTTCTCACCAGTTCTTTTTACAGTGGACACTATTCCGCAACATGATCATCTTCACATTGCTTTGTTCGATGTACATGGATATCAGCGTGTCGAACAGACTCATGGAACAGTTTCAAATCAATCTGATGCTGCTGATCGGACGTAGTCACATCTAAAGCAAACTGATAAACTCTTTGTACCTGATGTCTTTTGCCATGGTGCTGGAATATGTTCTGAAAGTGATCGTGTATGTGAGTTCTCAGGTCAGTCTAAAGCAGAAATGGGCTTCATTTGCCTTGCTGGGCGTGTCAGGGGTGTGTCTAATCGGGTCTATCTTCAACATTTTCAACTACTGGAGGATATTTCTGATAGCTATAGTCTTCTTCATCAATAGCCAAAGCATCACCATCTTCATCATTAAACTATACTTT
>Ga0302186_10002882_pt1 | contig 12937 bp, 10 predicted proteins | sample II_Bog_E1_2_FD_198782 | JGI IMG/M metagenome (GOLD analysis project Ga0302186, IMG submission 198782) | Peat permafrost microbial communities from Stordalen Mire near Abisko, Sweden - II_Bog_E1_1 | ecosystem: Environmental > Terrestrial > Soil > Wetlands > Peat | place: Sweden: Abisko... | reverse complement strand
AAAAATGGGAGGCATTCGATCAATCAGTTTCACAAAATCAGACCATTATGATTGAAAGATTGAGTTGCACTGAAAAATGTTCACAAATGTCAAATTTAATACTCACCAAGATCTTTGAAAGCAATTATTATTTCTTCTATAGTGTCAATGTCTTCTTTTTTATTTATTTCATTTTGCAACAAAAAGTGAAAGGAAAAATGCTTGTATTTTTAACAATTTGTCCATTTCCGTGCCATTTTATAGGTCATGCAGCTTTTTTTTGGAATAAATCATATGCTTTCATGATCGGGAACTTGTTAACTGTGCTTCATAGTCTAATTCTTTGGAAGAAGTCTTTGATTTATTTGAAGATGTTTTCAGCTATTCTATTATTGTTATTTTATTTCTCACTGGTGAAGGCCTTTTTTGAAATAGGTTTCCCATATTTTTGTCAAAGTAAATCCACAACAAACCCTTGCGATTGTCCCTTTTCTTCTGTTTTTAATCAAACTTTTGGGGAAACTGATCTTCAAATATCCTTACTTCAGACGAATCAACCACAACATCATTGGTATCATGTTTATTTTTTTTAATTTCTTCGAATATGTTTATATTGGAACCTTGCATACTTTAATTAACAAATATGGTTTTACTTCTTATTCATTTTGGCTTAATTTACTTCAGAATTTTGCCATGGAGTTCTTCGGCAAAACCAATCTCCTTACCAACATATTAGAAATGATTAAAGCTTGGTTAAAGATAAAGGTAAAAAAAGTAAATCCCATGAAAATTAACGAAGAAGATCATTTTGTTAAAATTTATTATGGAATCAAAACGGAGTTGGAAATCTATAGCATCTTTATTTATTTCCTATTACTTTCAACACATTATTATGATTATTGCATGACTAGTACACTCGTGGATTGCATGGGACATCCATTAGTGAATATTAGCGAGATCAGCCAATCCCATTTTCTATTAGTTATTATCTTGTTGTTGCAAGTTGGATTAGATAATTTAATAATAATGGCAGCTGAAAAGTCCAAATTGATGGGGAAGATAATGATAAAAAGGGTAAATGTTAGATTTGACAGTCTGTTGCAAAGATTCTTCTATATTTTCACGCTTTTCGGAGTGACAATCGATTTTGGGTTGCCTGGATTATATTCAATGATGTCGATTTAGATTTTATTTGAGTTATATTATAAAATCCATAAACAAAAATTTACTGAATACTTAATTTCATTTAAATTCGTTATTTTAAAAGAGAAATAATTATAGAAAATTATAACTTTTTATTTATATACAAATAAATATTCATTTCAATGATTTTATTAATTTATGGTATTTTCAATGTTTGTGTTTCGACTTTGATAACTTAAAACTCAAATTATACTTCGTTCGGAATTTCAAAATAGAAAAAAAATATATTCATAATTTTTTTTAAAAAATTAAAAAAAAAATTTACATAAAAACATTAAAATTTAAAAAAAAAAAAAGTTTTCATCAATTAATGAAAAATTTATATTGAAAAATATTTTTTTATTCTTAAGTTTTTTTATAATTAAAAAAACTTTAATTAAAAACTTTGCATTTCCGAAAAAATCGGATTTTGCAAAGTATTTTTTTCAGTCAATAAAATATATTTTTATGTAATGAAAATCCACCATAAGAGAAAAACAAAAATCTTTGGAAAAAATGTCTCAAACACCATTAAAGGGGTTAATCTGGACTCAGAAAACACCATTCAGGTCAAACACTCCACAAATATTTCCATTTATGACAGCCAATCTCTAGAAAAATCTACTTTAGAGCAAACTGAGCTTGATTTAACATTTCCCAAATTTAAATTTTCAAAAGATGATCTTTATATGAGTCCAGGTGAAAACCGGTTGGTGGATTTTTCATATTCTATATTTTTATTTTATTTCGTGACATCCCTCAAGTATTTTTTGGTGGAGGAATTCGAAATAGCAAGTTTTTGTGACCTTCAAAAATGGGAGGCATTCGATCAATCAGTTTCACAAAATCAGACCATTATGATTCAAAGACTGAGTTGCACTGAAAAATGTTCAAAAATCTCAAATATAATACTGACCAAGGTCTTTGAAAGTAATTATTATTTCTTCTATTGTGTCAATGTCTTTTTTTTTATGTATTTCATTTTGCAACAAAAAGTAAAAGGAAAACTACTAGCATTTTTTACATTTTGTCCATTTCCATGCCATATAATTGGTCATATAGCATTTTTCTGGAATAAGTCGTATGCTTTCATGATCGGAAACGTGTTAACTGTGCTTCAGACTTTCATAGTTTGGAGGAAGTCTTTGATTTATTTGAAAATGTTTGCGGGCTTTCTTTTGTTGCTATTTTATTTCTCAATGGTGAAGGCCTTTTTTGAAATAGTTTTCCCATATTTAGTTAGAGTAAATCCACAACAAACCCTTGCAAGTGTCCCTTTTCTTTTGTTTTTAATCAAGCTTTTGGGGAAAGTGATCTTCAAATATCCTTACTTTAGACGATACAATCATAATATTATTGGAATTATGTTTATTTTTTTTATTTTCTTCGAATATGTTTATATTGGAACTCTGCATACTTTAATTAACAAATATGGTTTTACTTCTTATTCATTTTGGCTTAATTTGCTTCAGAATTTTGCCATGGAGTTCTTCGGCAAAACCAATCTCCTTACCAAAATATTCGAAATGATTAAAGCCTGGTTAAAGAGAAAGGTAAAAAAAGCGAGGGCCATGAAATTTAACGAAGATGATCATTTTGTTAAAATTTATTATGGAATCAAAACTGAGTTGGAAATCTATAGCATCTTTATTTATTTTCTCTTGCTTTCAACACATTATTATGACTATTGCATGACCACACTCGTGGATTGTATAGGACATCCTTTAGTGAATATTACCGAGATCAGCCAATCCCATTTTTTATTAGTTATTGTCTTGTTTTTGGAGGTAGGATTAGATAATTTAATAATAATGGCAGCTGAAAAGTCCAAATTGATGGGGAAGATAATGATAAAAAGGGTAAATGTTAGATTTGATACTCTAAATGAAAGATTCTTCTATATTTTCATGCTTTTTGGACTGACTATCGATTTTGGGTTCCCTGGATTATATTCAATGATGTCGATTTAGATTTTAAAATTCATAAAAAATTTAATATGATCGAATATTAAATTTCAACTAAATATAGAAAACCAACACACAATTAAAATTTTTAACAATTTTCGTTAATAATTTAATTTCTAAATTTCTTTTCTCCAATACTTTTGCTTTTTATAAATTTTATTCCTTATCTACTTTCTTCCTTTCAATCATCCGTCAACTTATTTATTTCTTTCTTTCTTTCCAATTTCCAAATTTCAAATCATAAAACAAAATTTCATTCATAAAAAAACCAAAAAATTATTCAAAATAAAAAAACATTATTTTATTTAAATTCAAAGCCAAAAAACAAAATAAAAAAAAAGATGAGCACCTCAAACGTTGCAAAGCCGATCTTCTGCAAAAAGCATCCAACCTTCTCGATAAAATTCGTCTGTAGTTTCGGCTCTTGCGCTTCTTCTAATCCATTGATCTGTGAAAACTGCATGAAATTCGAGCCCCAACATATACAAACCCATAAGCCTTTCATCTACCCCTACACAGAGTTCCTAACGATTCAAAACGCCAAGCCCTCAGCCAAATTGTTGCCGCTTCTGACTCAAATATTGCAAGAAATTGAGAAAAAAGTGTCTTTATATTCACAGCATTGCGAAGGAGAAGTTCAAGAAATAGATCGAGACTTTGCCACGCTTTTCAAGACCTTCTTTTCAGTTAGTGAGACCTCTAAGAATTTCCTAAAAGACCACGTCAAAAGCGAAATCAAAAAAGTGAATGAAAAACTTTCCGCCTACAAAAAGACGCTCAAAGACTTGACAGAAACAGATGGAGGAGCTTCCCAAGGCAAAAAAACAGATTTTCTGGCCACAATTTTTTCCAAAGATAACGATAAGCTTCCTGATGGGCTGAATCCTGAGGATCTGATTTCTAAATTGATAGCTAGAAATCTGAATGCGAATAAATTAAGGGGTGATTTAGTGCTACTTCAGATGGACATTGAAAATATGTTGCAAAATAAAGTGAAATACAAGAAAAACGAGCAGACAAAGAAGCTTTACGATGAGATCAAGCAAGAATTTGAGCGTTCATGTAAAGATATGTATCGACAATTCAAGGCTATGATAGAAGGTGGGGACCAAAACGACTTAAGAAAAAGCATCTTTACAATGAAGAAATCGCTTATGCCCTCACAAACGCAAACTATTACAATAGACCTGAGCACCCCAAGCAAAATGAAGAGTTCCACAATGTTTGATCAAAGAGGAAGCATTTCCAATGTGGAACCTAATTATAAACGCATCATTGCCTTCCCAGAAATCAAAAACCCTAAGGTTTTAGAAGCCATCAGCAAATTCGGCTCCTATAACATCAAACAGGAGGATTCCTATTTCAACAACATCCAAGAACAGGGGCCTTTCCAATATGACGATGGCTCTGTTTATACTGGACATATGAAAGATAACAGACGATATGGAAGGGGCAAGCTTTTATTCTCTGATGGGGCTTATTACGAGGGGTATTGGAAGGATGATGCTCCTTTTGGGTATTGTAGGTTCATTAAGGCCAATGGAGATTTATATGAAGGGATGTGTTTGAATTTTAAGGCTCATGGCAAGGGTGCGTTCAATTGTTTAGATGGATATAAATACATTGGTGATTTTATGGATGATGTTAAAGAGGGGAATGGTGAGGAATTTTTCGCCAATGGAATGGAAATCGCAGGGGAGTATCATCAGGGGGTCTTGCAAGGCAACGGGACGTTAAAATACCCTGATGGCACAATCTATAAAGGGGAGTTCAATAACTATCAACTTTTGGGTCAAGGAGAAATGATCTATCCGAATGGTGAGAAATATCTGGGACAGATCACAAATGGGAAAAAAGAGGGCAGGGGCATTTATATGTGGCCTGATGGAAGGAAGTATGAAGGAGAATTTCTCAATGATGTGTGTCATGGTGAGGGAATTTTCTGGTGGACCGATGGATTGATGTATAAGGGGCAATGGAAGGATGGGGTGCAACATGGCATGGGAGTGGAGATGAGTGATGATGGGACATCAGAAAAAGAGGGGGAATGGGATAATGGGAAGTGGGTTCGATGGGTTAAGGGGTAAGAAAAGCAATTTGTTTGGATTTGAAGGAATTATTAATAAGTTTTTTTTTTCTTTCTTTTGGGTCGGCTTTTTTTAGTTTTTTTTTAAGCTGATTTATTTAAAAAAAATTAACAATAAATTTTTCTTTGAAAATTATAGAAATTGGGATAAATATTTGGGAAAAATGATTTTTTTTTGAATCTTCAGTTTTTTTTTGGCAGTCATATTCTTTTTTTTTTAAATCAGATTTTAAAAAAAAAAATTGCCAATAAATTTTCTTTGAAAATTAAGGAAATTTAAACATCTCATCATAAAATGCCTCTTTTTTCCAAAAATCGGAATTTCTGTTAAACCACCAAGAAACCCACCGTAAATTTGGATTAATAATTTTTTTATTTTTTAATTTATCTAATTAACAATACGAGACAAAGAAAAAAAAAATCGACCAAATCAAACATATAAAACCTAATTTCGCAAAAGCCGTTTACATCCATGAATATACAATTAAATCTCGAAAACCTCGATGAATCGATCCAAGAGGATTGTAATCAGCCTCTTCCCTTTATTCCCTTAGGTGCCTTATCGCATGGTCTCATCCTTTATGATTATGACTTCGAAAAAAAAAATGCTGAAGATAATAATAATTCAGAGACTTCTTGGGATAATAACGATATGCCAGGCTGCACAAAGTCTCAAGAACACATAATGCATCCTAGTTTCGATTATCGGGCTCCAGAAAAATTAATGGAGAACCGATCTGTCATAAAAAACAGCATTTTGATTGATTTTGAAAAGAGAGTGCTGAGGAAAAATAGCATTTTGGCTGCAAACCAGAAAAGAGTTTCATTTAGAGAATCACCTAGAGATTCTTCCAGCCATAGGAGAAGCCGATCTGAATCAAAGAATTTGGTGTGTTTCAAATTAGAATTGATTACTAATGAAGAACCGGTGATGAAATGCGTGGAAGCCATTGATGATGAAGTAAACATTAGAAATGTTTTCACGTAGTGGGGGAATTGATTATATGATTTTAATTTTTTTTTCATCGAAGAAAAAAAAAATTTCACTATTTTTGTATTTTGATGAATATTATTTGTTTAGTGAAAGACTAAAAATAATGCATTTTTCATGTTATTTTTCATTTTTTATCTTTAGAAAAGAAATTCTGTGACAAAAGTTCCAAACCGATCACGGGTTTTCACTTTCGAACTTGACCCTCAAATTTATGAAACAAAAATTTTATGCCAGGAAGAAAACAAGCCAATCGAATGCACTATTAGTATGTTTATTTTTTCTATCAATTTTTTTTCAAATTAATATAGATTATTTTGAAAGACTGATCCAAGAAATAAAAAAAAAGAACTGTCTCTTCGAAGACCCAATTTTCAAAGCCGATTTTTCCTCATTGTTCAACACTAGAAAACTTTCTCTCATTAAGACCAAGAAATATAAATGGAAAAGACTTCAAGACATTTATAAACAAAACAAAATAAAATTGTTTGATTCAATTGACCCCAATAATTTTGTGCAAAAGGATCTGTGCAACTTTTATTTTGGGTCGGCATTATCATCGTTAGCTGAAAAACCGCAAAGAATCAGGAAATTGTTTGAACGACAGGAGGCTAATGAGCTCGGAATTTACTTCGTTAGGATATGCCAGGATGGAGTTTGGAGATATATTATTATTGACGATTTTCTCCCTGTGAATGAAATAGATGAAAAAAAACCGGCCTTCATAAGTCCGAGATTTTTAGATAAAGTAAATTTAAAATTCATTTATTAAAATGTTTTTTTTACTCTTTTGGAAATGTTAACAATTTTTACATTTTTTCTAATTTTTTAAAAAGGATATAGAAATCTATTCGATACTTGTGGAAAAGGCCTACGCCAAAATCTTTGCTGGTTATCAAAATATAGAGTGCGGTTCTGTCGAAGAAACAATTCATGATTTTACAGGTAATAACTACTTCAAGCAGAAAAAAAAATCAAAAATTTTTCAAAGGGGCACCTTATTATCTCTTAGATATGTCAGAAGACAATAATATATTCGAAATTGTCAAAGATTCCTTAAGCAAAGACTTTATCATAATTGGGTCCTGTAGTAAAGATAAATCCCTCCAAGGAAAATTCGAAGCAATTGGTCTGGTTCCACAATATTCCTACACTATAATTTCTTGCAAAGAGTTCGAATATCAAGGCAAGAAAGAACAGCTCCTGGAGCTTAGGAACCCTTGGGGATGGTTCGTGAACGAATGGAAGGGTAAATGGTCAAAGGATTGGTATGGTTGGAATAAAGAACTCAAACAATTATTGGACATCGACCCGAAAAATGAGGGTGCCTTTCTAATGGATTTCGCTGATTTCCAAGACATTTTTGCCACAGTTACTATCAATAAAGTGCATGATCGTTATCATTATACTTCTGACACTTTTAGACATAAATCCAATGCCTTTAGTATCAGAAAAATGGAAATCAAAGAGGCTATGACTCATTGTCACATCGGGTTGACACAATATGATCGAAGATATTTTCGAAATCGTTTGGAAACTGAGAAGGGGGGCTATAATTATACTTTTGGCCGAATGATCGTTGGGAGAAAAATTGATTTTTCAGGCATTGAAAAGGAATTGGAAGAAGGGGGTGGCTTCACTATGAAGGTCAATAATTCATACATAAAGAAGCTCAATTGTGGTTTTAAATATGAATACATTGATGGGATTAGTGGCAGATCAAGGAATTTGAGTTTGGAGCTCAATTTGGAAAAGGGTGAATATTACATCATTGTGATAATGGATTGGAGTGAGCATATATTTGATGTGACTTTAAGTTGTTATGGTGAGGAAAGTGTTTCTTTTTCTCGTGTGGATTTTCGGAAAAATGCATCCATTCTTGAAGAAATCCTGGGCGGACACGCTTTTGAAAACATCTTCCCCATAGAAACCAACACCAATAACATTGGATATAAAAACTATAAATTCTTCGCGAAAAAAGAAGCTATGATCATTGAAGGCTTCGAAAACACCAGTGAGAAGACTTTGGATCTGATGAAGGGGTATCAAGAATTGCATCCGATCTTCAAATTGGTGAGGAATTACAATGAAGGAAAGCCAAAAATGGAAAAAATTGAGATGAATGGTAATGGTAAACATATGAAAAAAGAAGAAGAAGAAGCATATGTTGCGATGCAAGTCACTACTGAACGACCTGCCTTTGTTTGTGTGAAATTCACCAATATGGATAAATATAACATCATTGGATTGGATAAGAATGTGCTAAAGTAATATTTTTATTTGGAATGGATTTTATTAATTGTAATTTGTGTGTAGGAATTACGGATTCAAGTAGAAAGGGTTATTCTGTTTAAAGCTTATGACTTAATTTTTGTATTTTAATGTTGGGTTATTTTTTGGGAGAAGTAGCCCGTTTTTTTCTGGTTATAGATTTTTTCTCTTTGTTTTTTGGGACGCACAAAGAAAGTTTTTAATTCAAAAATTTCTAAGAAAAATTTATTGAAAAAAAAAAGTTTTTGGAGGTAAGAAAAATGTTCATTTTGATTATTTTTGAAAATAAATTTTAACAGTTGCAAGGAAAATAATTTTTTTTTTCTTTCTAATTATTGTTTTTTACTCTTAAATAACAAAAAAGAAGGGAGATAGAACATAATAAAATATATATAATAGACTAGAATATAAAAGATGTACATAAGAAAGAAGGAGGCTCAATCAGTTCCTTCATAAATACTATTTATGACTTTTTTATAAGACGGATTTTAATCATTGTGGTTTCCCACTCCGATTTCTTCTTTTTTCTGATTTGTTTCCACGTTTTCCAATTCTTCCAATGTTTCTTTGTTAAACCAAGTTGAAAACATTGATACTTTCTTCAAGCTTTTGTTTTTTTTGCTATCATCGAAATTTGCTGAATATTGGGTTGTTTCCCATTCCTCCGAAAGCTCCAGGTCTGCTAAGGAGTCGCTTTGCATGATTGAGAAATCCTCAATTGACGGTCTTTTCTTGGATGTCTTTTTTAGGAGTTGAGGGGATGAAAAGCCTAAAGGTGATTTGATGATTGTGAGGCTTTTCATTCCGGGTCTATTTTTGAACAGTTCAGAGTTGCTTTGGTTAGTGCCGCTTTTCGCGCTGGCGCTGTTTGGAGCCTGCATGGGACTATTTGTGAGGGAAGGTGTTTTTTGTGCCGACTTGATTTCGTTGAGTTCTTTGAAAACAATGGACCGTTTACTTTGGAAGTAAAGGATCTCGGAATTCTCGGGGTCCCCTTGCTCAATTTTGATAGAATTGAGATAGAGGTTAGCTTTTTCAATTAGCTGCTCAAAAGGAGTCAGGATTTGATTGGGCAGAAAGGCTGGATTGGAAATGGAAGCCATTGGAGCCCTGGGCTTGGAACTCGAGTTGTGGCAAGATATTATTGTTGGAGGCTTTTTTATCATTGCTAAAGTAAAATTTAAAATAAATTATTAAAATTTTGGGGGAATATATCAGGAGATAACAGAATTCCGAAAGATAATGGAGGAAAATTTAAAGAAGAGTTTTTTTGGATTTCTAATTGAATTCTTTTCTTTTTCTATAATCTCTTTAGATATTATAATTTTATTTCAGAGATTCCAAAATTATGCTGGGTTCAATAAAAAAAGGGAATTTATTTGAACTAGATAAAAATTGTTTTTCCCTTTTTTATAGTCGTAAAAAATCAAAATTTTTTTTTTAAAAAAGTTGAATTTCCTAAAACAAATTCGACTTCAAAATAAAAAAAAAATTATTTAATTCATAATTTTCTAAACTCATGAAGTTCATAGTATTTCTTTTCCCCCTTTTTCTTATCATTATTCATACCTCATCATGGCACCTGCACTCACATTCCCATCACACTCTTTATGTCACACCACCTAAAATAAACCCCCTTTCCAATATTTCTCTGATCTCATCTTCCAGCCAACAAATTGATTTTAACACATTCAAAGACGCTTTGCAACCCTATAATTTGACCCAAGGCGAGACCCGTGCTTTTTTTCGTCTTTGTGACCATAACCATAACGACAAGCTCAGCTCTAAGGAATGGGACACTTGCATGAACGTGTTTGTAATTCCCTATGAGACCCAATGTTATAAACCTCAGGCTAACTATCTTTTGAAAAAGGCCGACTTGAAGGCTTGTCTAAAGAAAACCTGGTTCAAAGACATCCCCACCAAAACCACAACTTCTGAGACACCTGAAGATGCTTTGATGGTGGCCTTGCTTAGAAACAATGAGGGGATGATAAATTTCATGGACTACATATTTTTGCGAAGATTGACTATGGCATGGAATGAATGTTCCGTGGATGATAGACTCAGTAAGAGGAGGGCTCGTTGTGCATTTGCTGTGACAACGTCACAAAAGAAGAGATTTTTACCAGTGAGCAATCAGGTCTTCAACATAGCGATACAACTCTATAAAACCAAAATTAAGGAAAACGAAGCATTTCTAGATTTCTTTTCCTTCGCTAAAATCGCCTACCTTTATTATTATTTCAATGAATTCGGACTCCCATTCCAAGAAGAAAGCCTTACAAAAAAAGCGTTGCTCCTGGCTATTGAGGACCAGGTGATGCCCACTAGTATAACAGTAGAATGGGTTCAGAGGATATTTTATGAGTTGGATCCTGATAATAATGGAAATAAGTTAAAGCTGAGCTTTGGTGGATTTGCAGGACTTATTCATTGTTTTCAATTGTACAACAGTTTCGCAGAGAAAAGAAAGAGTGGGACACAATTTTTCACCGAGAAAGCCTTTAAGAAAATGATTGTGGAGCATGAATGGGATTATTTCTATTCGACTTTAATGAATCGAGTGACTATTATCGAGAATTACACGTTAACTGATAGTAACGACACACAGATTGATATGAATGAAAAGAATTACTTCATGAGATTCACGGAAAGGAAGAAGAAGAAGAAAAATAAGGGGAAAATTGATAAATATCAAATAATTTATAAAATTTTTGGTATTTTTCGATCTCTTATATATTTTTTCATTTTTTTTGAAAGATTCGAATTCGAATAACAATTGGAACTACATACAATTGGTGAGGTTCGCAAAAATGACCTGGGTTTTCCAAGGGATTGATGTTGCAAGCGAAGGTATAAACCATTGAAAAATTATGATTTATAAGACAAAAGGGGTCATATACAGAAACGATCTTGCGGCTTTCAATACTGCGCCGTTCTCAATAATTCCGCTCACCTCTAATGAAGTCAAAGCATTTGAACTTGTGCCAATTTTTTTTTTTTTTTCTCTCAAAATCTTAAAATTTTCCTTAAAGATATCCAACACAATCAAGACTGATCCACTTAACGTGAAGCAATTCTACACCTTTTTCACTTATAAACAGATATTTTCACAATTACTGGTGCCTGGACAAGCCAAATACGTGACGCTGAACAGCCTAAAAACTGGTTTGAAAGCTCTAAATTTGAATGCTTCGAATGAAACCATCAGCAGCTCGAAGGAATTCTCCACAGATCATCTCAGTGTTCCTGTGTACAACTATGAGAGAGGGTTCATTCGGGCCATAAAACAAGAGATTCGCATGATTAGAAATAATACTTTGTCTAAATGAGTGAAACTCTATTCAGTTTAAATTTTAAATCCGTCAATGTTTTTTTCATTTAATTCCTTAAATTAAATCTACCATTTTAAAATCAAATCAAATCAAATCAAATCAGAAAAAATTCGTGATGAACGCACAAAAAGATAACAATTCCCGTAATGCCTGCGTTGAATTCTGCGTCGGTTTGCTCGTATATCTTTCCTTCGCAATTTCCTTCGGTATTCTCACCAATGATGTGAGCTATTACAAGCCCTGTTCCACCACTTCCTCAAGCTACCAATGGTCACGCACCACCTTCATTTTCCTCTGTATAGGCACAGTTTTTTCAGTGGCAGTTTCTCCCATCTTGCGAATCATCATCCTTAAAACCAAAGACAGCTCACCCGGATGCACGGCTTTCCTATCAGCGATTCTATTAATAGTGTTATTGGCTTTGGCAGTGTTTTCATTGGTATGCTTCGGTGGGTTATGTCACGCATATGGCCAGAATGAAAATTGCGGGAGTCTTAATACTCTCATTTTGGCATACATTATCGTAGTGGCCATTGGATTGGGAATGGGAGTCTTGGGATGCTTTATTGGGATATGTGTTGTTATGTGCTGCTTTGGTGGAGCGTTGTTTGGGGCACAAAACCAAAATAATGCTGGGGTCGTGAATGTGAATGCTGGAGCCAGTAATGATAATAACAATCCCACGAATCCGGATGCACAAGCAGGGCTTTCGGATATCGAACAACAAAAAGTTGACTCCTTGCCTGCTGAAAAACAATAAATTTGATGGGATTTTATTAGTTAAAAAATGGTTGGTTTTTTTCTTTAAATGAAGAAATTTTCTTTTTTTGAAAAAGTTTAGGAGCATTGAAAAAATGCCATTTTGTTTAAAAGGGGTTGATTGTTTTTTTTTATTTATTTTTTTTTTTTTCAAATCAATATTTTTGCCTCGATTTTTTTTTTTTCATAATCTAAATTTTGTTAAAAATTTGAAATTTCAATTGGATTTTAAAAATGGCTTTTAATTTTCGCTTCTTTAAATCCAATGTCTTGAAAAATTGTAATTCTTTCAAACTCAACAAAATAACTCTCCATCATGGCAAAATCCGAATCATCAAACACTGAATTGGAAATCTTAGGAAGCTTC
>Ga0302186_10002881_pt1 | contig 12941 bp, 13 predicted proteins | sample II_Bog_E1_2_FD_198782 | JGI IMG/M metagenome (GOLD analysis project Ga0302186, IMG submission 198782) | Peat permafrost microbial communities from Stordalen Mire near Abisko, Sweden - II_Bog_E1_1 | ecosystem: Environmental > Terrestrial > Soil > Wetlands > Peat | place: Sweden: Abisko... | reverse complement strand
TATATACTTCTAAATAGTAAAATGATCGGAATAAAAACACGTTTTCTTATTACGGATAATTCAGGCGGTAAACAAGGTGAATGTATAAAGGTATTACGAAAGAAGTATCAACATGCAAAAGTTGGTGATTTTATTGTTGTTGCTATAAAAAAAGTAAAAATGCGTAAAAAAATGAAAGTAAAAATGCATGATGTTCGTTTTGGTATTATTGTTCGAACAAAAAAAAATATTAATAGATATAACGGTATTTTTATTTCATTTGAGGATAATGCTATGGTCCTATTGGATAAAAATTTAAATCCAATAGGAAATAGAATTAATGGCCCTTTGTCTTATGAAGTACGTGAAAAAAAATTAATGAAATTAATATTAATTGCACCTAGTATTTTTTAATGAATAACAAATTAAATTTTTTATTTTATAATTATAGCTTGTTAAGTAGCTTATGTAATGATAAATTTTCAGTATTAAATACTTCTTTTTTTTATACTAATGTAAAGTTGTATTTTTTATTAAAAAATGAAAGTCAAAATAGATTTCTTTTTCTTTTAAAATTAATGTTAATTGAAAAAGTAACAAATAATAAAGTTAAATTCGTTTATAATGCATATTTATTAAAAAAAAAAACAATGAAAGTTGGTGGTATGGTGGTAATAGGGAAGCAAAAATTATATTCTTTTTTATTATTAATATTTTTTTATTCTTTACCTAAGTTAACATATTCTATTGATATTAAATTGAATAATTATTTTTGTTTTTATGATACTAAATTAAATAAATATTCATCTTTTTTTTTAACATTGACAAAGTTTTTATTTTTAAATTTTTTTACATATAATTTAGATTATTATAAATATTATAGTTTTTTTGAAAATGCAATTTATAAATTAAAAATTAAAGTTAGTACTTCTTATAAATATTACTTAATAAATCGTGATTTATTTCGTATTGCAGGTGTAAATATAATTTAATGATTTCTCGTTTATCTATTATTAAAGATATCAAAAGAAGAAATAAGTATAAACAAAATCATAATACTTATCTTTATATTAAATCAAATGTTGTTACTTTTTTTTTTAAAAAGAAAGTATCATATTATTTTTTTCGATTTTTTTATTTATTATATTTTTATACAAAAATTAAAAATTTTTGTGTTCTTTCTTATAGAAGAAGAGGTGTTTTTAATTTTTTTAAATTAACACGAATGATGTTTAAGCAATTTGCTTTGAACAAGCAATTAGTTGGTATTATTAAATCTTCTTGGTAATCATTATGCTAAAAGTTAAAACTCCTAATTTTATATTTGGTTCTTTTTATACATCTTTGAAAAATGCATTATTAAAGAAAAAAAATACTTTTTTATCATATATATCGAAATTAACAATTTCAGTTTGTTTATTTTTATTAAAAAAAAGATATTTTGTTAATGTTGAATTGTTTCAGTTAGATAGTAGTATGAAGAAAAAAGGTTATCTATTGTTTGTTACAATTAATTACAATGAAGATTCTAGTTCTTTTAATAATATTTCTCTATTATACAAAAAAGGACGTACACGGTCTTACACTTTTTCAAAATTACAAAACCTAAGAAAAACAAAACGGTTAAATTTACTATTGTTAACTTCTATGGGGGTGTTAAGTATGTCGGAGGCTATAATGTATAAAATAGGTGGAATTCCATTATTAGAATTATTTTAAATATTAATGTTTAATCTTTGTTATTATAATTTAGCTACAGTTTTTCATTATGTAGAATTAAATATATATTTGATAGGAACTGATATTTCTTTTTTTAAGTATAAATTTAATAATTATTTTTTTATTTTTGTAAATAATAATTTTTTTTATTTCTTTCCATTTCATTTATTTAATGTAAACGAAATAATAATGGATATTTGGAAAAAAAATAAATATTTGTTGATTTCTTTTTTTAAATCTAATTTGTTTTATAATATTAGACATTTAAAATTAGACGGGAGAGGTTATAAATTATATTACTATATTAATTATGTAATTTTAAAATTAGGTTATAGTCATTTATGTTATTTTTTATTACCATTAAATATTTATTTTTATTCCAAACAAAAAAAATCATATTATAAATTAGTCAGTTTTTCTTCTTCTATGATGGGTAATTTATTATTTCGTATGCAATGTTTTAAAATACCAAATAAATATAAAAAAAAAGGGATTTTTATAGCATAAATGAGTTTTCCGCCATTTTCTTTTTTTTATAAGATTACTTCTTTTTATAAAAAAATAAAATTAATTTTTTTATATTCATATTATTATAAATTACATAATATTTTATTTACAAACTTATACATACGTATTTATAGATATAAATTAATACAATTAGAAAAAAGAAAAAGATATTCAAACCAATATAAATTGAAGATGGATTCTTATTCTGATAGATTAAAAAAAAAAGGAACGTTTAAACGTAAATCATCGTCTTTTTTATATAATTCAGATCAAAATCGTAATTTTAGTACTATTTCTTTATTATTTGCGGGTAGTCCGTATAAAAATGATTGGTCATTTAATAAAGTAAAAACAAAAAAAAAAAAACAATATATTTATGTTAATAAATTTAAAGATTGTGGTAACCAATATAATTTTGATCCATTTCATTTGGGTTCAACGTACAAGTTAGATACTTTTGATTTTAATAGAATTAAAAAGTATAATAAAAAACAGGAAATTGTAGTCTCTCCTAGTCTTAGTTCTTTTGATTTTAGATTGAATTCTTTAAATTTTAAGTATTTTAACAATTATACTTTTTCTTTAATTTTAGATGTTTTTAAACAAAAAACTATGAATAAGGATGCTTTTATTATTTCATTAAAAAATAGTATTTTATTTATGTTTAATTTTTTGTTATTTTTTAAAAAACGTATTTTAAAATTACGTTTTTTAATTGCAGAATATAAACGTTTGTTACGTATATATATATATAAATTGAATGCTGTTACACAATTATTAACTATGGAAACAAATGAGTTGTCTGTTCTTTCTTATCTAAAAAAAAAAAATAAAACATTTTTTATTTTTTATTTAAAATTTATTAATTCTTTTGATATATATAATAATAAATATATTTTTATTCGTTCTATCTTTGAATCTTATATTAAAATATATAAATTATTATTTGATACATTTAAAGTTATGTACCAGAAAAAAAAAATAAAAAATACTGATTTGCACATACAAAAAGAGCGCGTGTCTCTATCAAATTCTTATGAGCTAATACATTCAAATATACATAATATAGTAGCAAAGAAAATGCGTTTTTTTAAATTTGGAAATACTAATATAATTTCAAAATGGGAAAAATGTAATATTAAAAATTCATTTTATTTATCAATTCATAAATATATTACATTATTTAGGTCATATTTTAAAAATATTTATTTGAATGGACATATTTCAAGTAATGCGATTGTTTATATTAAAGCTACTATCAGTAATGTATATTTGTATTTTATTTATAATAATAAAATATTATTTAAAAAAAGTTGTGGTGAATTATTTGATGTAAAAAAAAAAGAAAGACGTTTTTGGAGAAACGTATATCCATTAGTGGAAACATTATTACCTATTTTAGTAAAATATAAAGCATTATACAAATTTCCAACTATTTCTTTATATTTAAATGGTAGTGATTCTTTATGTACACCTTTATTAAGTAGATTAAGGAAGCATAATAAAAAATTTCGTCGTCTTGTATATTTTTTATTTAATGAATTAGATTATTTTATTGAAAAAACACTTTCATTAAAAGAAAAACATCAACAAAATTATATATTTTATCCTATTTATAGATTAAAGTTTTATGCAATTACGGATGGGTTCAATAGATTAAGTAAGCTTTTTTTTGCAATAAATAAAGTACAAGATATTACATCTTGGCCATATAATGGGTGTAAAAGGAAAAAAAAAAAAAATGTTAGATAGTTTAAGTCCATTTCGTCAAAAACGTCATAAGTTAAGACAGTTAAATTGTTTTCAGTTTTTTACAAGTAGATTTGGTATTGGTTCATCTTTATCTAAAATGTTATGTTTTTATTCTGGACTGAGTCCTTATTTAAGAGTTGATACTTTTTTAGATACATATTTTAATTCTTTTTTTTCACATTTTTATATTTTAAAAAGAATTAAATATTTTTTTTTAACGAATAAAAATAATTTAGATCATTTTTTACATAAAGAAATGATTTCACGTATAAATATTTTAAAAATAATCCGTTGTTTAAAAGGTAAGCGTCATTCTAGTTATTTACCTGTTAGAGGACAACGTAATAAAACTAATGCTAGAACACGTAAAAATATTTATTTAGGACGTGATAGTAGTAAAAGTAAGAAAAAAAAAAAAAATAATATAGCTAAAGAAGTCAGTTTAAAACAATAATATAAATGTCATTAAGGAATAAGTATATTTATTTTGATATTTCATTAATCATTTTTTTTTTTTTTAATATAATTTGGATTTTATTTGATCCATTTAACCCGTCTTTTCAATTTGTTTATTTTATTGATTTATTCGAATATAATTTTTTATTTGGTATAGATGGAATCTCTTTATTTTTTATTTATTTAAGTACTTTTCTTATACCACTTTGTTTACTTTTTTCTTTTTATAATATGAAACAAAAAAGTATTTCTGAAATTAAATCATATCAATTATTTTTATTATTTACTTTGTTTTTGTTAATTTTTGTTTTTTCTTCTTTAGATATTTTGGTATTTTATATTATGTTTGAAATCATATTAATTCCTTTTTTTATTTTAATAGGTATTAGTAGTTATCGAAAACGTAGAGTACATGCTAGTTATTTATTTTTTTTTTATACGTTAATTGGATCATTTCTAATGCTTATTTCTATTTATTCCCTATATTCATTTTCTGGTACTTCTAGTATAGAAGTGCTATTAAATAATCAATATTCTTTTTATAGAGAAAATATAATATGGTTTACTTTTTTTCTTTCTTTTTCTATTAAGATACCTATGTTTCCATTTCATATATGGTTACCAGAAGCACATGTAGAAGCTCCAACAGAAGGAAGTGTTCTACTTGCTGGTGTATTATTAAAATTAGGAAGTTATGGTTTTTTACGGTTTTTAATGCCTTTGTTTCCTTGCGCTACTTATTACAATAGTCCTTTTGTTATTTTTATTAGTTGTCTTGGTATATTTTACACTTCATTTGTTACATTGAAACAAATAGATATTAAAAGAATAATAGCATATTCTTCTGTATCACATATGAATGTTTGTATTTTAGGTTTATTTACATTTAGTAGTCTTGGTATTGCTGGAAGTATACATTTAATGATTGCACATGGTTTAGTAGCTGGGGGTTTATTTTTTTTAGTGGGTATGCTATATAATAGATACCATACTAAACTATTAAAATACTATAGTGGTTTAATTTATACAATGCCTATATTTTCTTTTTTTTTATTTATATATATTATAAGTAATATTAGTTTTCCATTGACTAGTAATTTCATCGGTGAATTTCTAGTACTTATTGGATTATTTCTATCTTTAAATTACTATACTATTTTTTTTGTTGTTGTTGGTATTTTTATATGTACAGTATATTCGTTGTGGTTATACAATAAACTAGTATTCATGATTCCTAAATATAAGTATATAAAAAATTATTCAGATTTAAGCTTTTTAGAGATCTCTTTGTTAAGTATTATTTTATTTTTTATTCTCTGGTTAGGTATATATCCATACTCTTTTTTTTCTATTATTGATTCAAGTGTACAATTTTATTATTTTGATTTATTATATAAATAATATTAATAATGTTTTTTGTTATTTCAAAATTATATTTTATTTTTTTTTTATTTTTTTTTATCTTTTATATTTTTTTTACATTTGATTTTTTAGTATATTATGTTTATAATTATTTATTATATCTACATATTGTTTTAATTTTTATTAATTATATTTTTTTATTCGTATTTGTTTTATATTTTATTTTTTATTTATTTAGTTATACTTTTTTATTATTGGATCTTAAATTTTTAAATTTAATTTTTTTATTTTATACTTTATTAATTGGTTCTCTTTGGGCATATTCAATATGGAGATCCTTTTTATTTTTAGATATTCGTATTTTATTTATTTGTATTTTATTTTTTTATTTTTTATTTGATTATTTTTTTCCATTTATTACTAATATTTATAAAATTTATTTTTTTATTTTTTTTTTTATACATTTATTTATTATGAAATTAAAATTAAATTGGTCTTCTCAAATACATCAAACAAATAGTTTTTTTTTTTTTTTATATTATTTTAATATTGTTGATTTATTTACATTAATTTTTTTTTTTTTTTTATTTGTTGTTATTTTTTATTTATTTATATTATAAGCGAGATTTGCTTTATATTTAAAAAAAATACAGTTAAAAAAGATATATATTTATTTTAATAATAATGTTATTAAATTATTTTTTTTTATTACCAGAAAATTATTTATTATTTTCCACTTTTTTTATTTTTTGTTATTTTATTTTTTTTTCTTTTTCTTTAGTTCGTAAATTTCCAAAAGCAACTTCATTAGTTGATATTAGTGTAAAAATTTTACTTTTAAATTTTTTTTTTATTAGTTGTACTTTTTATTCATTTAATTATGGGATTCGGGATATTTTTTTTAAAGATGATTTAAGTAATGGATTTGAATTGTTAAATATATTGTTAGTTTTTTTTTTTTTTTTTTTTTCTTCTCAGTTATTATCACGTTCGTCATTAAGTACATTTGAATTTACTATTTTTATTTTATTATGTCTTTTAAGTTTGAATTTATTACTTATTTCTGTTAATCTTATTTCTTTTTATTTATTACTTGAGTTTCAAAGTATATGTTTTTATACATTAGCTTCGTACGGAAAAAAAAATAAGTATTCATTCGAAGCAGGATTAAAATATTTTATATTAGGTTCTTTTTCATCTGTTTTATTACTTTTTGGTATTTCGTTATTATATGGTTTTACTGGTATTTTTTATTTTGAAGATTTACATTTATTTTTTATAAATTTAATGAATATTAGTGCTTTTAATTACTTATACACAATTTATTTATTTGCTATTTCATTAATGATTGTAGGGTTATTATTTAAAATTTATTCTTTTCCATTTCATTTTTGGGTTAGTGATATTTATCAAGGTTCTCCATATGTAGTAACTTTTTTTTTTGCAAGTATACCATTTATTTCGTTATTTTATGTATTTATTAAATTATATTTTTATATTTATTTTTTTTTTTATGAACATTTTACATTGTTTTTTTTATTTTGTTCGATAGGTTCTATGTTAATTGGTAGTATTGGGGCTATTCAACAAAAAAAATTTAGACGTTTAGTTGCATACAGTAGTATTACTGGTACTGGTTATTATTTAATGCTTTTTTTATTACCTGATTTATTATTTATTAAACATATTTTTTTTTTCATTTTTATTTATATTATAAATATTTTTGGTATTTTTATTTGTTTTACAAATCTTTCATTAGTTAAAGAGAAATATCAATTAGAAAAACTTTCCTTACTTGCAGACTTAGTAAAATACAATAGATTTTTTGCATTCTTACTTGTATTATTTTTTTTTAGTATTGCTGGGTTGCCGCCTTTTCCAACATTTATGGCTAAATTATATTTTTTATTTTCTTTATTTTATAATGAATTTTATTTTTTTATTTTTTTTATTATTTTTACTACTGTTCTTAGTTTTTATTATTATCTTCGTGTTATAAAAATAGTATATTATAACAAAACAAAAACATGGTTTTTTTTACATAATATTTCATATACTTCATCTCTTTCTTTGGTTTATATTACAATGTTTAATTTTTTTTTAATATTAAAACCAAGTCTTATTTTAATACCATTAGAATATTTTTTCATAGATTTATTTTAGTTTTTTATATTTTTTAATAAATATCAAATCTTTTTTTAGTTCTTTATCTATTAATAGACAAAGGAAAGGAGTTAAATTACCTTCTTTAGTTTTATTCACTATAAATAGGTGGCTGAGCGGTCTAAAGCGCTTGTTTGGAGAACAAGTTTATCGTGGGTTCGAATCCTGCCCTATCCTTTAATTAAGTGACAACGTTATGTAATAAATGTTATTTAGTCCATTTGAACAATTTCAAATTCAAAATTATAATATATTAGATTTTAAATATGGTTTTACAGATACTATTTTAATTAGTTTAAATTTAATTTTATTATTACAATTTATGTATTTAACTTTAAATTTTAAAATCTCATATTCATATTTCAGTACTTTTTTTTATAATATTTTTCAAGGTATTTATAATTTCATTTATAGTACTATCTATTCTTATTTAGGAGACAAAACTAAAATGTTTTTTCCTTTTTTTTTTTATTTATTTTTATTTATTTGTCTTAGTAACTTAATAGGTATTATACCATTTAGTTTTACAATTACAAGCCATCTAAATGTAACATTTAGTTTATCTTTTATGGTATGGTGGGGTATTTGTTTATTAGGTTTTTATGAAAGTGGATTAGCTTTTATAGCATTGTTTTACGTTTCTGGAATTCCATTTGCATTAGTACCGTTTTTAGCATTAATAGAATTTATTAGTTTTATTTTTCGTTCTGTTAGTTTAGCATTACGATTATTTGCAAATATTGTTGCAGGTCATATACTATTAGATACAGTTGCATTATTTATTTATAAATTAGTTAATCCATTATTTTTTTCTATTAAATTTTCATTAATTAGTATTTTACCAATTACTTTATGCATAATATTAATATTATTTGAATTAGTAGTTGCTTTTTTACAAGGATATATATTTGTTATTTTGTCTGTTATTTATTTAAAAGACGTTTACGTTGCTCATTAATATCTAAATAAAAAATGTATTTTCTAACTGAATATTATGAATTTTATTTCTACGGAGTACTTGTACTTGTAATTAGTTTTATAATTTTGTTACTATGTTATATTATAACAATGAAAAACCCATACACTGAAAAAAACTATGGGTATGAATGTGGGTTCGATCCTTTTTCAGATGCACGTAATCCTTTTCATGTTAAGTTTTATCTAATTTCTATTATTTTTATTATCTTTGATGTAGAAGTAGCTTTTTTTTTTCCCTGGGCAATAAGTATTAAAGAATTAATGTTTTTTGGTTATTTTACAATGTACTTATTTATTTTTATTTTACTTGTTGGTTTTATTTATGAATGGAAAAAAGGGGCTTTAGAATGGGAATAAAGAATGATTCGTAATTTACGATATAGTAAATATGGTTTCTTCGTATTAATATAAATAAATGAAAAGTTTATGGAATTATTATGGAGGACAATCAACTGGAATGGTGTCTTTAGAGAAATCTGAATACTTAATTCCTACAATGGAAGCAAAAAGAGCATTTATGTTTCCAGATATTAATTATGAGTTAACACGTTATTTTGGTTTTGGTATGCCTGCTAATGATAAAATGTTATCGGTTGTTTTATTATATATTGAAACAATGAGTATTTTATTAGCTGTTGCTTTTGTAGTGGGTTTTATCGTATTATGGAGTATTAGTCGTTTTAATAGTAATGTTAACCCAGTACCTTATCATTTTTCAAAAAAAGTAGAAGCATTTTTAGATACAATATTTGCATTACTACCAACCGTCTTAATTAGTTATTTACTAATACCAGCATTAGGGTTTATTTTTCAATTGGAATACGATGAAAATTTTTTAGAAACTTTATTTAATGTTTATATTATTGGTCATCAATGGTATTGGACTTATGAAATTGATACTAAATTAGGTACAGATATTTTAGTTAATTTATTTGATGCGAATTTTAATTTTCCTATTTTACAATTTGATTCATATATGATTAAAGATAGTGAAAAAAATAGATTACTTAATGTAGATAAATGTTTAGTTTTACCAAATGGTCATAACATTTGTTTTTATATTACTTCACATGACGTAATTCATTCATGGGCAGTACCTCAACTAGGTATTAAAATAGATGCGTTGCCTGGTAGACTTATGCGTTTTGTACTATATTCTAGTATAGAAGGAGTATACTATGGTCAATGTTCTGAATTATGTGGAGTTAATCATGCGTTTATGCCTATCTGTGTAGAAATTGTAAAAAATCAATATTTTATTGATTGGATTTTTTTATCATTAGATACAAATGTAGTTGCAAATGTAGTAAATAGTATGGCTATGAATAATTCTGTAGTTACACTTTATTTACATAAATAGAGAATTTTAGGAAATACCTAAATAATACCTTTAGCTATCACCAAAAAATAATAAATATATTAAAGTAAATTGAAAATTAACGACAATATTTTTTTATATATAATAACATATCCATTTATTTGGATTTCTGATCAAATTGAATACATTTTTTATGTTTATATATATCCATTATGGACAGGTCGTCCTGTAGCATTAGGTTGGAATCCTAAATTTGTAAAAGAAGAGTTACATGGACTTTGGAAACCGTCTACACCTATTGATATTCCATATAAGGAATATATAAAAATGGCAAACCAAGATTTAATGGAATATGGTTTAGAAAAAACCAAAAGTGGACATTTACGACGAATAGCGCATCCGCAAATGTATTATGCTAATCCAGATGAAGTTGCGAAATGGGGAGATATGGCATGGAAATGTTATTTACGTGATCTTGCAATTACAGAAAAAGAGTTTATTGCAGCACGTACATTAGATCCACGTAATGTAATATTATATTATGATAAGTTAATATTTAAAAATAATGAGATAGCTTCTTATAATATACAAATGGATATTACTTTATTTGGAATTTACAAAATAGATATTATTGAAATTTTGGTATCTATTATTTTTTTTTTATTGCTAACACTTTTGTATGTTGTTTTCTATCAATTGTATAAATTACATATACAATTAGAAGAAATACAAACAATAATAACTGATAATGGTTTGGATATTGTAAAAAAAGAAGATTTATCAGCACAAATGATGCACAATGCATGGAGAGAAGGAAAATATATTTCTAATCGTTTCGATTTAGGTATTGAGTTAGATTATTGTACCTATGAAGGTACATTAATAGGGTTTGAATTAGCTATATTAATGTGTTTTTTTTATTTTATTAAAAAATTATTTGATATAGTTCATTATTATATTTATTTATTTTATATTATGAATACGGAATTATGTACATATTGTTTTTTTTATTTATTTTTAATAATATCTCTTTATTATTGGTTTCGTTGGAAAAGAGAAGAAAAACGTGCAATACATCGTTGGGTAGAAATTGATTATTATTTTAGTCATTTTTTAAATCATTACTTTAGAACATTAGCATGGTTGAATCTATATAAACTTGTAGAAGATGCCCCTATTTTTTATTATGTTTTAATATACACAGTGGCAATGGTATGGACATATTTTGCATGTGATTCATGTGATTATTTTATGGGTTGGGATCAAGAGTATCGAATAGATATCTATAACAAAGAAACAAATATGCATTTTTGGTGGCCTCGTGTCTTAATGAATCAAACTTGGTATCACTTTTACGTAACCTTGATAAAACCATGGCATACACGTATTATATATTTATTTTTATTTTTTTTACTTCCGGTAGTAAGTATTTATTTATTTTGTATGTATTACCAAAACAAATTACATGTTTATATTAATAATCATTATTTTTTTTGGAATTCTAAACGTTATACTATAGATGAGATAAAAAAACAATGGCAAGAAGATAGAAAACATAATTATATTGAAGAAGAACGAGAAAAAAACAATAAAGGAGGTGGTTTAATTATTTTATAGTTAAATCGAGTAATTGTTGTTTTTTTTTTTTAGGAAGGTTAGCCAAGTGGTCTAAGGTGTTGTTCTGCTAAAACAATTTTCATGGGTTCGAATCCCATACCTTCCTTTATTACTAATAAGTATCATTTATACGCAATTTCTAATTTTATGTTTTTAGATAAAAAACAAACATTTAATAATTTTATATTAAATTTTGGACCACAACATCCGGCAGCACATGGTGTATTACGGTTAATATTAGAACTGGATGGCGAAATAATCAGAAATGCGGATCCACATATTGGTTTATTGCATAGAGGAACTGAAAAATTGCTAGAGTATAAAACATATATTCAAGGATTACCATATTTCGATAGACTTGATTATGTTTCAATGATGTGCCAAGAACATACATATTGTTTAGCAATAGAAAGATTACTGAAGTGCGAAATACCATTAAGAGCACAATATATACGAGTATTATTTTCTGAATTAACACGGTTATTAAACCATTTATTGGCTATTACAACACATGCAATGGATGTCGGTGCGCTTACTCCATTTTTATGGGCATTTGAAGAGAGAGAAAAGCTAATGGAATTCTATGAACGTGTGTCAGGGGCAAGAATGCATGCAAATTATTTTAGACCTGGTGGCGTTTCTTATGATTTACCAAAAGGATTATTACATGATATCTATAATTTTTTGTATTCATTTGCTTCACGTATAGATGAAATGGAAGAATTATTGACAACAAATAGAATATGGAAACAACGACTTGTTGATATAGGAGTAGTTAATTACAGAGATGCGTTAGATATGGGTTTTACTGGTGTAATGCTTCGTGGTTCCGGAATTCCATGGGATTTAAGAAAATCAGAACCATATGAAATTTATAAACAATTAAATTTTTTTATTCCTGTTGGAATATATGGTGATTGTTATGATCGATATCTTGTTCGTATAGCAGAAATGAGACAAAGCATTTCTATTATCCATCAGTGTTTAAATAAAATACCAAATGGATTGATACGGGTTGATAATCATAAAATTACTCCACCATTTAGAAAACAAATTAAATCCTCAATGGAATCATTAATTCACCATTTTA
>Ga0302186_10002879_pt1 | contig 12949 bp, 11 predicted proteins | sample II_Bog_E1_2_FD_198782 | JGI IMG/M metagenome (GOLD analysis project Ga0302186, IMG submission 198782) | Peat permafrost microbial communities from Stordalen Mire near Abisko, Sweden - II_Bog_E1_1 | ecosystem: Environmental > Terrestrial > Soil > Wetlands > Peat | place: Sweden: Abisko... | reverse complement strand
GTTATAGGCCGCAGATTTTAAATATATGTTCATTTCCTCATCATTGTCGAAATACATAGTCTGATAAAAGAGTGTCGAGAAAAGATTGGCTATGCGAGATGTGATGGTATTCATGGGACTCAAAGCGACATAACCTCCGAAAAATGGATTATGGCAATTTGCCAAATGATTTACTGCTGTTATGTTTCCCACTAAATTATATATCTGCATTTCGTCAACCGGATCCATAGTTGTATTCCCCAACAAAGTAGAGGAGTTGCTTGATGAAATTGTGGAATTTGATGAATTCAGAACTTGTGTCGTCGTTGAATATGAATTCACAAGAGTTGAAAGATCCTTTGCCTGGATGCCAAAAGCTGCGAATGGCGAGTTATCTAAGGAAGAAACGTTAATCATAGAGGTGCCATTGAGGTAAAATGCCTCTTTGAATGCCGTGGCTATGAAAAAATATAGATTTAGGAAAGAATTCATGGGACTAACCATTTTCATAAGGAAAAGAAAGATTGTATTTATTGGAAAGGTTCTTAACTGTGGAGAAATAAGAATCAGTATAGAGCATTGCAAGCGAAGGGTAGAGGGTTATGTGGCTGGAATTCAGGTAGGAAGTTTCAGGAATTAGCACCTTGTTTTCGATTTGACGAAAAGCCACCAAGCCGATGATACATAAAATTGAAAGAACTATCTCAAGACACAGGCCGGTCCAATTGCGACGAAGGAGGATGTAGTTTTTATTGAGAAGAGCTAGGAAACGATTGCAAAACATTGTTTAAAGATTGATAAGCTTAATGAAAACTCCCTAATTTTTTATTAAACTCAAAAGTTTTAATCCGGCATAATAGACATAAGAATTTTGGCTTAATGAAAACTCCTAATTTTTTATTATCCTTCATAATAGACATAAAATTTTTTTTTTTTAACTTGTGAAAAAAAAAAAATTACAACGAAAATACTTTCAAAAATGAATATTTTTTATATATAAAAAAAAATAATTTTTTCTTTAATTAAAAAAAAAAAAATTATTTCTCAAGTTTTAAAATCCTAAAATAAATTTCTTAATAAACTTGTTTTTCCACCCCTTTTCCCCATATGAAAAACGTATTATATATCCCTTTAAAATCTCCTTTAAAATCCCATTAGAATTCCTTCTATCTGGCTTCCCGGACCACTGAGGGTTTTTATCCTGTCAATGATCGTCAAATCACTATTTGTTCATATAATTTTCTCTTATATTCTAACCCTATTCAAATTTCTTTAGCCAGCACTAACCTCTCCCCTACCAATAATAATAAGCCCAAAACCTATCTCAACACCTTTCTCTCAAGCTATAAAAGCCCGACACAAAAATCGCTTTCTTCTAAAAACCGCAAAAACCCATTGTTTTATTCTGTTTCGAAGCCTGTTGAAAACACTATGGATTTGACAGGAATTTCAAGAAAAGAGGATGAGAAATTCAATGAATTTAAGAAGAATCTGCTTGAGGAATTGAAGCTTTTGAAAGAAGCCAATAACATGATGAGAGATAGAAACAAGAATCTCAATATAGGAACTAAACAAAAACAGCCTGAAAATCGATGGCTTCTTGAGTTTTTCGATAAAAGGAATAAAAGGAATAATAGAGCAATCAATGAATTGAATTCGACCACTTCTTTGATGAGAACTAAGGATTTTATGAAACCTGAGGATAATAAGAGACGGATGATAGATAATTTCATCGAACGGACAAAATATGATAGTATAAGGAATATTTATAGTAATGGTAATAACATAAAGGTGAAATCAATGAACGGGTCTTCAGAGAAATCGAATTTTGAAAGGAAAATTGACGGTAATATCCAGGAAAATAAGCTGGAGATGATTGTTTCGAAGCTGGATTTCGATATCAAGGGATTTATTCAAGATTTAACTGATCTTACTGAAAACGAGAAAAATATTCAGGATTTCCAGCTGAAACTCAAGAAATATATAGGGAAAAATTGCCCAATAGAGTTTTTGACTCCAAATGAAGGACTTTTATTAGAGTCTAAGAATCAAGCTTCACAGACTGAAAAACCTGAGGAAAAAAAGGATTTCGAAGAAGCTTCATTTCCAATAACTTTGGTTAACCAGGAGGAATTATCGATAATGGCCAATCAAGAGACAGTGACTTCTTGTCTTAATGGCATTTATAACCAAGCAATTAATAAAGTCAAGCAAATAAAGAAAAAAATCAAGAAAAATGATATAATCCCCCAAGAAATCAACAATCAAGTCCTGATCTCCAACTCTTTAAACGCTTTATATAACAATGCGATTCAACAACAGAAAAAGAAAAAACCCATAAAAACACATAATTTAGAGAAAAAAGTGGCTGAAAATTGTCTGGAAAGCCTTTATAAGGATGTTTGTTCAAACCCCAGTTTGCGAAAATCGCCAATGCTTGACTTAAAAAGCATCATTTTCCATGAAATAGACCTTTTCGATCGATTTGATAAAGTAATACAGGGTTCTTTATCACTTTTGGAGGAAAACGCAGTTTGGCTCTATTTTAAGACGAAAAGCCAAGGATTTTAGAATTTTTTAATAAAAAGACCTGAATTTTTGTTTTCCATTAAACTGGTTTTTTATTTAGACTTGATTTCTCAAGGATTTAAAATATATTAATCATATCAAGGTCCTACAATAAGGACAAAACCGTTGTAAAACCAGCCATTTATCAATGCAAATCCTATGGAAAGAATGTCTACAATCGAGAAGTCTGATTTCTTCTCCTTCCTTTAAATTTTCCAGACAAATGATGCATTCCAAATCTTCTTCCTTTTTTTCATCTTTATTATATATTTTGAATTCCAATTCTTCGATTTCTTGAGGACTCATCCCGTTTTGAGCATTATTCTCATTCCCATTTTCTTCATCAGTTATAACGCCTAAAGCATGCATCATCATATTCATCCTCATAGCTAAAACATGGACTCTGAGACGAAGAATATTATTGAAAACAGTGTTATATTGAGAAAAACGGCTGAAATGGTATTGATTCTCATTGATATTAAGGACATTTACGATATTCTGTTCATTTGAAAAGAGATTTTGGAGAAAAGGACTATGATGTGTGGCTCTTCTTATGATATTTCGGGCCCGAGTCAATCGGATTTGGTTTTCTAATCGATCCAAAAGCTCAAAAGATCGCATGTTATTCGAACGATAAGTTCTAAGGAATTCAATGAATTTCACAAAAAATAATAGACATGATGAGCCGATCCAATAATACACCACTTTCGGATATATTATGAGTTTTGTGATCAATGCCAAAAGTAAGAAGGTATTGAAGATGAAATATATGGATAATGCATATTTATCGAGAATGAAACAGAAAGATATGAAGCATTTCCAGAGGATTTCCAAGAAATGAGCTATTTTCCTTAATAAAAGATTGAATTTGTTGAGGATTCGTTTGGTTAGAGATAAAGGAGGAGGCAATATCGAGGTTGTGATGATTATTGAAGGGTTATCCAATTCATTCACTATGATATTTGAAGGAAATGGCAATTTTGGTTCTTCTGGATCGATGGAGGAATCTTCTAATGGGTTCATAAAAAAGGCTTGAAGAAAGAAGGGATGAGCTTAGAGGATGCAATTTAAAGGAAGCTTGATGTTTTTTAAAGGAAATTAAAAAAAATCGTCTTTTTTTATTAAATTATATGCGAATTTTTCAAAATTAAGCGATTATTTTTTGATTTTCACGAGATCGTTCACAAAATCAAAGGCGCTTTCCTTTGGATTATCTTCCTTGGATTTCAAATTGTCTTTTAAGTTATTATTGTTATTCGTCATCATTAAATTCATGGAAATTCCTTGAGTTGGTGGTTGATAGACAAAAGGTTTATTTATTGAAATGAATCCTCCATAAAGAGGTTGTTGGATGGAATCCAGGATATTATAATTGGGGTTTTTAGGTGAAATTGTGGGTTTGATTTGAGTGTTGAGATTATAGTTGGGAATAAAGGGTTTGGGTTGTTCCTTAATAGGAGCTGAGAAATCAATAGAGGCTAGATTGGGATCGATATTGAGAATTGCCTTATTATTGATATTATTAGAGGAATGGTTATTGTTATTGTTATCGTTATTGTTATTAAAGCCATTGAAATTCATATTATTGATAATGGGTGTGGAGATATTAGGATTGTTATTGTTAGTGGAGGGTTTCTGGAAGTTTTTGGCTGAGTTTTCCTTTTGATTTTGGCTGGAAATGAAAGCGAAATTAGAAGATGGCTTTTCTTTTTTCGGTTCAGATTTATTTGAATGCTCCTGATCACTATCCTCTAATAGATTATTAGGCTTGGAATTAAGATGCTCCTGTTCTTTATACTAATAACAGATTTTAATAAATGCTATGAAATATATCAAAAATCATACTTTTTGCATTAAAAGGTCTATATTCGCAATATTAGCATTAGGATTAATGTTTTTCGGGGTCGATTGATCCCTTAATCGTTCTAAAACCATATCATAAACTGCTTGAATTTGCTTGATTTGGCCAGGATCCGCTTGGAATTCCAGATTTTCAATGATTTTCCTATGATATTTGAAATATCTAGCATAATTAGGCAATTTCTTGCAAAGGAATTCAATGACATATAGACATTTCTAATAATAAGAAGAATTCAAAAAGACCAGATTTATTTATTATATAAACTATTATGGATTTCCAATTGATATCATAACTTAAAGAAGCCAAAAGCACACTTCCAATCAATTGAACTTGCATGCTTTCACAGACTTTCCCGAATTCTAGGAGGGTTTCTTCCATAGGCTTGATTTTCGCGCCTTGCGGTTGAATGATATCTTCCACTATTTTCATCTCATATTCTCTAAAATAAAGAAAGCAATTATATGCTTTTTATTAGTTTTTGAAATATTTACATATTTTTGGCTGAAAGCTCTTCCCCTGTTAATATATCGAAATCTGAAGTGAAGATTATCCTTGATGAAAGCGAAAGGTTTAAAGGCTCATCATTGAATTTCTCTTCTTTTGTATTATTAGAAGGGACGTATTTACTATGGTTATTATTAACAAGAACTTTTAAGGAAAAAAACTTCAGAAAGTTAAAGGACTTGACAACTAAAGGAATGGGGTTATTAATAGATTTGAATTCCTTGGATTCGGTCCTTATTGAAGGACCTGGCTCATCATCATCATCTTCCCAACCTGTAGGCTTGTTTTTCGGCTTATTTTGGCTAGAAACTATAGTTCCTGAGTTTTCTATTAAAAGATGAGTTAGTTAGGGAGATTTTTGGGGAGTTTATGGGGACTTTTCTGGAACTTTTGCGAAAAAGCACTCATTGTTTGTTTTTCAAAGGAAAAAATAGATAATTTTATTAGAACATTCTAATTCTTTAATAATTACCTTTAAAAAAAACCCTCATTTTAACAAAAAATGAGGAAATTATTTAACTTTAAATTGCCGGATTCGATTTAGATAGAAAATCCACCATATTAGAAAACCCTTGCTTTTCGAATGACCCCCTAACCATTTTCTCTTTATTAGAAATTTGATTTCAAAGCAATTCTTCAATAAATTATCGATTTCTCTAATTTCCCCTCTTAATTCCTTTACATCATTTAAAGCCTCCTTTCTCAATAACCCTATTATATACATCAAGATATTAAAGCTCAAACCATAGATCTTTTCCCCGTTTTCTAATATAAAAACCCTATAAATTCTAGCTTCGAAATCCCTGAAACAATTTCTTTGAAAAAACTCGAAAAGCCTCTTATTCTTGAAATAATGGTTCTGTCCTATTGAGAAATCGATCTCTTTTTTCAAGTTTCCTTTATGGAAAAACCCCATAAAAGGCTGCCAAAAGGCTTTTTGAACCTCTTCATTAAAGTTCATAGTTTGGGATTGAGATATTTCAAAGAAAACGAACATACTGATATATGTGGATTTCTCAGGTTCATGATAATAAGCCCAAGTATTCAAAGGTATTTTACCTAAAGGGAGATATTGATTCCTATCATCAAGATTCAAACCAACTTCTTCTAAAACTTCTCTTTTTACTGCGAGAAAATCGGTTTCAAGACCTTCACATTTACCTCCAGGAAAGGCTATTTGGCCACTATGTCGATCGTTTATATGATTTCCTCGTTTAATGAGCAAAAAGTCAAAGAAATGAGTTTCTGGGGTCAGGTTTTCTAAGTTTTTCAAAGAAATCGTGATAAAATCGATAGAAGTCAAAAAAGACTCATTTGGAGAAGATCGAGGAGATATTGAAATTGGAGGTATTGAGGGATTTAGACGGAAGATTAAAGCCACAGAAGTCTGTTTGATGAGATCTGAACTTGAGAAGAATAGAGGCTTTTGGTTGGTTTTTCTAAGGATTTTGAGCAAATATGAAAAGAACCTGAGTTCAGATCTCATATTAAAGAGAAAATATTGATTTAATTTAATTTAATTTAATTTAATTTGAGATCTTCTTCCTGTTTGAAATCATTAGGCGTATAAGTGACGATATTGATGAGGGTTTCTTTGAATTCAGAGTCTTGGTTTTTCTGTGAGATCCCCTCGATTTGAGTCAAAATATTATATAAAGTGCTTCTTTGATATAACATGTCTTCTATCGCATACATCAACTTCCAATTATATTCCATTTTCACCTTCAAATCGCCTTCCAAATCCTTTAGAAATTCTTCGAATTGCATTATTTTCTTCGAGATCTTCGGATTATTGTTATTAGTTGCATTGCTATTAGTGTTTATAGTGAAATTCTCCTCTATAAACCCTGTCTTTTCCTCAATACTGCTATTAAATTGTGGGAATTTCTCTATAGTTTGGTTGTTTTCTATCATATTCGGGTTCATATTCAGGTTATTATTGATATCAATATCTCCGAATTGTGAGAATTTCTTCGATTTGAACTTCAAAAAGGCTTTATTAGGAACTAAATATGGGTTCATGGGTTCTTTGGTCTTTTGTTTCGAAACAGCTTCTAATCTTTTCTCATATCCCTTATAATTCCTGAGACTAACAGGTCCTGTTCTATTGGCATAAGTATAAAGCCATTGTAAGAACCTCATATTATCTTGGAATTTGCCTTTAGAAAGTTTATCTATAGGCACGACTTTTTCGATTTCCAGCTTATTAAAGGCTTCATCAAGGACTTTGAGATTTCTGGAATAATCATCAGGATATTTCGCAGAGAAATTCAGCTTTTGAAGGTTTATGATGCCTGGATGTATTGCATCTAACACTTGACAATATCCAATGGCATCGCAACAAAGTTCCAATTTGGGATAATCGCATTCAGTGAATTCATTAATCCATTGCATTAATTCCAAACGGCCGACATTTTGATTGGCTTTCATAAGAAAAATTCAGATGAAGAAATAAATAATAATAAAAAAAAAAAAATTTAAAAAAACATTAATAAATGAACGAAAACGAGCCTCTTCTCCAAAAAGAGTCCTCTTCCTCTCAAAATCAACCCAAAAATCCTGAGAAAAAACCCTCAAATCCACAAATCACCAGTCCCAGCAACCGTCGTAAACGCAATTCAGGCCAAACAGAATCCTTAGATCAAGTCCTTTCTAGAATTTCAAACGATTTCAATGACGTCAAGCCTGTTGAAGATCTGGCTAAGCTCCTTAAGCTGAATCCAGGCTATATAATCATGGCCTTTTTCGTCTTGATCTTCCTTCCGATCATTTTAGGTCTTTGGCCTAAGTTCTTTGTGAATATCTTAGGATTTCTATATCCTGCATATCTTTCCTTAAAGGTCTCAAAGACCTCTGGAGAGAAAGATCGGGATAACTTAAAACAATGGTTGACTTATTGGGTGGCCTTTATGATTTTTGATATGATAGATGGAGTTTTGATGTTGGCCTTTACTCATTTCTTACCTTTGTTCTATCCCATCAAAGCCTTGTTTCTGATTTGGATGTTTTATCCGAAATCGAAAGGAGCTTCGATGCTTTATGAGAAGGTCTTTAGGAAATTATATGAGAAACTCAAGGATTTAAGAGATGATAATGTCGTGGATAAGAAAACCGAGGAGTTTTTCAAGGGAAGCTCTTGATAATTAAATAATATTAAATATATAGGCAAAAATCCCGAATTTCAATCAATTATTAAGCCTTTCTAATCTTTCGATGTATTTTTTCTCCATTATTTCGAAGCCTTTCAGATGAAATTTAATGAGTTTTCTATGGAAAATAGCCTGGATTTCCTTGAAAACTGCATTAAAAGCCATGATATTCATAACAGAATTGTTGGCTTTTTTTTTCCTCCATGTGTAATATAGGTCTTTTAAGATAAAATCGTGCATTTTCTCCAGGACTTCATCATCTTGATGCAAAAAACCACAGAAACTCTTAAAAGCTGATTTCGAACAAACCACCAAATCCTTATTTTGCTTATAATCTACAGGTTCTGCCATTAGAAAGTATTTCTTCAGGAAAAAGCTCACATTAATGCTGCTAATCGCGAATAAGAACTCTTCTTTTTCTTGATTTCTAATGATTTCTCTAACTAAATCTTTATTGGTTTCGACAAAAACCCTCATATTTTTCAAAGCCATTAGTCCTCCGCTTCTAAAATCGCTATCAGGACTGCTATTTTGAAAGCCTATATCTTTCCATTTTTCATGAGAAAGTCTTGATTCCAAAGGGGGGTTTTCATTAAGGAAAAGCTCATTCCAAATTCCTCTTAAAATCCTTTTCTGATCCTCTAAGTCCAAATTTATAGGTTTTTTACAATAAAGAGAAAGTCTTTGAAATGAAAGGAATTCCTTATGAGTTAATGAGTTTCTCGATTGAAGACAAGAACATTGAAAGAGACTTTCGAGAGAAAAAGGGTCTTTGGAAGCGAATTCCGCATATATTGGTATGTTATCTTCATAGGAATTCGGGTTTTCTAAGGGAGATTCTAGATAATTTGAAAGAAGAGGCTTTTTAGCAGTGGTTTCGAGTTCCATTATAACTCTAGGAAATATAAGAATGAGATCGGGATTTATTATTAATAGTTAAAACTATATTTCTTATTCAAATTTGGATTCTTGACTTTTTCTGTTTGGGATGAAAAGCAACAACCTTAATAATACAAAAGACCCCTCTTCTTATAACTTCCTCTTTAAAATCATAATAATCGGAGATACTCATGTAGGGAAATCCAATATCCTCTTACGATTTGCAGATGATGTTTTCCAGGAATCCTTCCAACCGACAATAGGAGTCGATTTCAAGATCAAATCCTTGGTTTTCGAAGATATTCCCATTAAGCTTCAATTATGGGATACTGCTGGTCAAGAACGGTTTCGAAATATCACGAATTCCTATTATAAAGGGGCCCATGGAATCATTTTGGTCTATGATATCACAAATCATATGAGTTTCCAGAATTTAGACATTTGGTTAGAAGAAGTCGAGAAACATGGGGCTTCCAATCTCACGAAGATCTTGATTGGGAATAAATGCGATTTACAAGATATGAGACAAGTCGACAAACAGGAAGCTATGAAAAAAGCTGAAGACTCTGGAATGCCTTTATTAGAAACCTCAGCCAAAGATGGAATCAATGTAGAAAAAGTCTTCTTATATTTAATCAAGGAAATCAAAGAAAAAATCGAAAAAGGAGTTTTAGAAAATTCCCATAAAAGCTCGAAAATCACCAATGAAGTCAAACCGGGACTTCGACTCGATACTAAAAACAAAGAACAGAAGAAAAATTGCGGGTGTTAAGTCATTTTATTGATAAAAATAAACAAAATTTATCGTTTTTTTCGCTAAAAAAAACCTCATGTTTTTTTCTCGATATTCGAAATTTTCTCGCTTTTCCGTTCTGCGTTCGAATTTCTTTGCAAAGTCTCATCTTTTAGGTTGAAAAGCGTTTTCTTTTCAAAATCCTTACTAAAGAAATTCCTATAATCTTTGAAAGTAGCATCTTTAAAGGGTCTAATATTCGAAAATTCGACGTTTTCGTTCAATTCTACGGTTTGTCGCCTGAAAAGCATCTTTCCCATAGCATTGAATTTGATTTGAAGATCGAAGTTCGTTCCTTCATATTCATCTAATTCGATCATCGAGCCTCTATAAGTTTGACTATATTGGTTTTCGAATTTCTCGAAGATCTCCTGACAAAAAAGTTCGTTTTTCTCACAAAACTTGAACTTTCCATTACGATTTGATATCGAATCCTTGAGTTTATCAGGACTTTGTAATGGGGTTATTGGTAAGGAATTTCGAGGACTATTATTATTCATATTATTATTATGACTCCAGGGTTTTTCCGGTTTCTTTATGAAATGGGCTTTAATTGGACTAATTAGAATGTCCTGTTTTCTTTGGATTTCATGATCTCGATCACTATCGATGATATCACAATCGATATTCTGGTCTATTTGGCCTTCACTTTCGATACGGGATTTCTCGAATTTCCCTGAAAACTCCTGTTTTCTCATTAAAACCATGATAAAATCATCGAAACTTTGCAGAAGTTGGAGTTTTGGTTGAAAAAGCTCGATTTCAGGATTTTTCATCTGCAAAAATTTCATGAATTGATGTTTATTTATGAAGGAAATCAAGGCTTGAGTGTTTTTAATAAAAACTGCGCAATTGTTTCTGACGTTTTGAGCAGTTAGCAGATCGAAACTAAAGAACTTTAGACTGAAATCCTTGAAAGTGTCGAGTTGTAATTGATAAAACCCATGCAAAATCACAAGGAAGCCCTCAAAAAGGTTCTGGATTAACGGATATTTCAAAAGGCCCTGTTCACAAATCTCGATGATTTCATAAATTAGGTCATGAAGTGGTTGGAATAAAGAGATATTGACTGTCAGAGGATTGGAGTTTTGAGTAGAAATGTTTCGAGAAACATAGAAACTGAGTCTAATGGCTTGAAAAAGATAGATTTTCGATTTCTCCTTTAGATAACAGCCAAAAGACTTTATCAAATAATCATATGGCTCTTTCTTAAGCTTGATAGTCTGGAACTTTATCAAGGAATCGAGCGGAATCTCGGAAATTGCCTCGATTTGAAGGTCGTTTTCTAATAAAAGATCAAGGATTGTTAAGGATTTTATCAAGGGAACCCATTTCTTAGAAATCTTGGGGATTTTCAAAAGAAGGACTTCCAAGGCTTTGTTGGGGGGAGTTTCTGCAATATTCGAGATTTTGAAGGGGAGGAGCAGTTCTTGAAGTAAAATGTCTGGAATTGGGGTTTTATCTGTGGAAAGGGCCTTTTTGAGAGTCTAGAAAAAAGGGAATTATAAGCGATAGGAAGGGGAATAGAAGACTTTTTCAAAGGGGGACTTTGTTGGCTTGGAATAGACTTTGTTGACGAGTTTTTGAAGCATTTTTATAAATATATTAAAGCAATTATTGGGAATTTTAAAATTTGATGTGATGAATTTTGTAATTTTTTTTCATTGAGGAAAAATTTCATTTTTGGAATTTTATTTTATTTTAAAATACAAAAATCCATAATTATGAGAAAACGGAATTTTTTACTAGGCTATGAAAATTCACAAAAATTTTCATATATATGAAATTATTTTTTTGAAATAATGCTCTTTCTGAACATAAACCTTTTTTTTGAATATTTCAGAAGATATTACATTTCATTTTAAAATTAAATGGAAAGCAAACAAATCCGCCTCAAATTTTTAACTACAATCGATTGGATCAGCCCTTTTCATAAAACTTACGGCAGTGATAGGTTTGGGAGCCAAGGCACCTGGGAAAGAAATTCAAGTTATGCTGCTTATATTTTTTTTTTAAAAGAACAATTTTTTCCTGATCCCTGGAATCCTGACTCGTTTTTTCGTCATCAGAAAATACTTTCTGATGCGATTTTGAATTACGACTTAAACGATTTTTTTAGTTTTAAGGAAAAAATATCGCAAAAGCCAAAAATTTATCGCCTGGCTTCTGCATTGTACTATGAAATTCATGGAAAACCGGATCCTGATTTTGAGGAATTTAAAAAATTGATGGACCCAATCGTGAAGGTATTTTTCAATGATGAGTTTAATTCTGCTCATTGGGAACGCAAATGGCAAGAAAATGAAGAATATATGACAAGAATCATCAAAAATGGTGGTTGGCTCAAATATGATTTTTCAAATTTTTTGATTGATAAAAAAGAAATGAAATGGGATGATTTTATGCTTTTGTTTGAAAATTCCATTAAAATTTCAGGAGTTAAAATGACAGATGCACAGAGGGAAAACATGAAAATTCTCCTTCTAAAGGAAACAAATGTTTATGTAAATCCACGTGATTTTCTCCGTTTTTTGGACTTGATTTGGAGCAAAAAGGAGAAATTTTTAGAGGTGGATGTCCTATTCCAATTTAATTAGGGAACCGTTAAAAATTTCAAATTAAATTATTTTTTCTTAATTATTTTTCTTTCGTTAAACAAATGAAGTTTAGGCTCTTCTTCCTCATGGCATTGTTTTTTCAAACAGCGCCAAGTAAAAGACTCTTCATAAATAAACCACCCAAAAAGGTATCTTCAATATTTCCTTTCAGAGAGTGAAAGTGAGAAAAAAAAAAGTGAAAGTTCTCCAAAATATAAACCTGATCTAGATAGCCCTGCTTTTTTAGAAAATTTAGAGTCTTTTTCAGTCTTTTTTGAGAATAAACAATATGTAACAACACGGATAATTAAAGAATCTCAAGAAGGCAAACCATTATCAGATTCTCTTTTAGAAATGACAAATATAGACATGCAAACAGATAAAAAAGCTTTGAAGCTTTTTAAATTAGATTGGGACGATCCTAGGCCTCAAAGAGCATATGAAATGATCGAGTTTTCAAAACACCAACACTGTCCTTTTCTTGTGCAGCTTTACTCTTATCAAAAGTTCAAATCGTCAAAAAATAAGGAATTTGGCGGAGTAATAATGGAATTCATAGAAGGAATAAGTGGAAAGAAATATGACTATTCTAATTTATCAAAAGACATGATTTTGAAAC
>Ga0302186_10002877_pt1 | contig 12950 bp, 10 predicted proteins | sample II_Bog_E1_2_FD_198782 | JGI IMG/M metagenome (GOLD analysis project Ga0302186, IMG submission 198782) | Peat permafrost microbial communities from Stordalen Mire near Abisko, Sweden - II_Bog_E1_1 | ecosystem: Environmental > Terrestrial > Soil > Wetlands > Peat | place: Sweden: Abisko... | reverse complement strand
GGGAATTTTGAAGCTGTGGTTTGTCAGTTGGTGTTTCATGTATTAACAAAGGAACAGACAGAAAACCTGACCAAAAGAATGTGTGCTATGCTGAAAAAAGGAGGAATTTTGATAGGATGTTGTGTCGGATCAGCGGAAGAAGCCACCACTTGGGCAGTGACACCCACAGGGGATGGGGTTAGATATTTACAATCATTGAAATCATTGAATCAACTTTTAAATGACAATGGATTTATAGATGTTGATGTTCAGAAATTAGAAACGAATCCAGAAGCAGCGAAAAAATGGAAAAATAATATACCACAGATGCCAGAAGGACATGCAGATGTCAAAAAGTGCAGGCTGGAATTTGTGGCCTACAAAAAATGAAATGCATAAAGTAATAAAAGAGAAAAATTGCTAATTTTTTTAATTTGAAACAAAATTTCGGAAAGCTTTAAAATTTATGGAGAGGCACATTTTTTTCAGTTTCTATAAAAAAACATTATTTTTTTAACGAATTCATAAGGTGGTGATATTAAAAAAATAATAATTTAATAATAGATAAAAAAACTTCAGCTTGTCTTCATTCATGTTTTTTAAACAAGGATAAAAAATGGAAATAAAAATTCAAAATTAAATAAATTTTATTGAATCATTATGGAAGAAGATCCAAAAACTTTCATTGCCGATGCAGATTTGGAATTCATATCCAAATGGACATCCGAATTCAATTTTGAGACTCTCCGAACTCACATCCTAAAGCTATGGCTCATATGCAAAGAAAAATATCACAGTTATGGTTGTTTTAGGTGGTTCATGTTTTTGAAGCCTCGCCTGCAAAAACATTTCGCCTACAAATCCTTGCTAGAAAAATTGAATTCTCCAGATTCTAAGCAAATTCCCAAAAAGTTCATCGATGTTGGCTGTTGTTTCGGTCAAGACATCCGACATTTGATATTAGACGGGATTGAAACCAAGGATATTTATGCTGTCGACATTCATGATGGGTATTGGAATGTAGGTCGTGAGTTCTACATGGATAATTTATCCCATCTGTCAACACGATTAGATGGAATAACGACATTATTTGAGGATTTCGCCAAGCCTTATCCATTGCCTGCTAAATGCTGATAGAGTAGTTGATAGTTTAACAGGGAATTTTGAAGCTGTGGTTTGTCAGTTGGTGTTTCATGTATTAACAAAGGAACAAACAGAAAACCTGACCAAAAGAATTTCCTCAATGCTCAAAAAAGGAGGAATTTTGATAGGATTCTTGTATCGGATCGGAAGAAGACGCCACTAGTTGGGCGATAACACCAACAGGAGAGGGAGTTAGATATTTACACTCATTGAAATCATTGAATGAACTTTTCCATGAGAATGAATTTATAGACGTGGATATCAAAGGAATAGAAATAAATCCAGAAGTAGAGAAAAAATGGAAAAAAGAGCAGATAGTTCAGATTCAAGAAGGACACGCAGATGCAGATGGCAAAAGGAACCTGTTAGTATTTGTGGCATATAAAAAATGAAAGGTATAGCCAGACATAGAAGAAAAATAATTGGAAAATATATGTGTTTAAAAAATTTTTAATTTTTTTTTGCATTTAATGAGAGATTATTTAGAAAATCATTTCGTCATTCATTATTTTTTTTTTAAACAAACATATAATTAAGAAATAAAAATCCATAATTAAATAAATTTTATTGAATAATCTATGGAAGAAGATCCAAAAACTCTCATTCCCGACTCAGATTTGGAATTCATCACCAAATGGACATCCGAATCCAATTTGGAGACTCTCCGATCTCACCTCCTAAAGTTATGGCAAACATGCAAAGAAAAATATCACACTTACGTTTGTATTGAGCGGTTCATGTTTTTGAAGCCTCGCCTGCCATACCATGTAGCCTACAAATCCTTGCTAGAAAAATTGAAATCTCCAGATTCTAAGCAAATTCCCAAAAAGGTAATCGATGTTGGCTGTTGTTTTGGTCAGGACATCAGACAGTTGATATTAGAAGGCGTTGAAACCAAGAATATTTATGCTGTCGACATTCATGATGGGTATTGGAATGTGGGTCGCGAATTCTATATGGATAATTTATCCCATCTGTCAACACGATTAGATGGAATAACGACCTTATTTGAGGATTTCGCTAAGCCTTATCCATTGCCTGCTGAATGCACCGATAGAGTAGTTGATAGTTTAACAGATAATTTTGAAGCTGTGATTTGTCAGATGGTGTTTCATGTATTAACAAAGGAACAGACAGAAAACCTGATCAAAAGAATGTGCTCTATGCTGAAAAAAGGAGGCATTTTAATAGGCACTTGTCTTGGGTCGAAGGAAGACGCCACTAGTTGGGCGAAAACACCAACAGGAGAGGGAGTTAGATATCTACAATCATTGAAATCATTGAATGAACTTCTGGGTGAGAATGGATTTATAAATATTGATGTCAAGGAAATAGAAACTAATCAAGAAGGGAAAAAATGGAAAAGCCAGAATGTACCACAGATGCCCGAAGGACATGCAGATGTGAAAAAGTGCAGGTTGGAATTTGTGGCCTACAAAAAATGAAATGCATAAATTAATCAACGAAGAAAATTTTTTCTAAAAAAATTTATTTGGAAAAAATAAAGAAATTTTATGGGCATCAGAATAATATCTAATTTTTTTCTCAATAATTCTTAGTTTTTTTTAAAATTCATATTTCTTACTAGATTTGCATCAGAAATCCCCCAAAAATTTCTATAAAGTCTCATCCTAATTAAGCTTATAATATATATATTTTTTCCATCATTCTCATCCTCCCCCCCTTATCAAAAAATGGGTATGGCATCATCCAAAATGTACGTTCCAGGTAACGAAAAAGAGAGCAAGGAATATTTTTCTCATAACAACGACGACCGAAAAGACACCAACATCATCTGTATCGGTTTTTCCATTCTGAAGCAAGACCCAAAAAACCTAATCCAAAATGGTGACCCGATCCTTTGTTCAAATTGCAAGGTGGGTTTCAATTGTTATAGTATAAGTGTGGCTCAAGTATGGGCGTGCGAATTTTGTGGAGCTAAAAATTTGCTACAAATCGATGAAAACGAGATCCCTAAAAAAGAAGATTGTCTTTATCTATTGGAGCCGCCTCAGAACAAACAAGGAGACCTGAACGATAGTTTGAATATTATTCTTTGTATAGATTTCAGTGGGTCGATGAGCGTGACCCAGGAAGTCAAAGGCAAATTAGAATTCAAGCATTCTTCGATTGAAGACATTGAAAATTTCAAGGCTTTCATGGAACCATGGGAGTTCATCCAAATGAAGAAAGACCTCGAAAATGAAGTCAATAAGAAGACCTTCGTCACAAGGAAACAATGTGTCTTGGCAGCGATTGAATCGCAATTGAATGAAATGAAAACCGACACTCCGAATAGAAAAGTTGGTCTAGTGGCGTTTAATAACGAGGTTATTGTGATAGGTGACGGTTCAAAGGATCCAAAAATCATTGCTGGAGATAAATTAACTAATTATGAGGTTCTACTCAAGGAAGGTTTGGGGTCCACTGATGCCCATTTGAGCATTCCAATTTCTATTTCCGCACAGAAATTGTTGGAATCATTGGATAAATTGAAGGAATCAGGACAAACTGCCTTAGGACCCGCAGTTCTGGTGGCTTTGGGAATGGCTTCTAAAGGGTCTCAAGGGTCCAAATTGATCATATGTACAGATGGCTTGGCTAATGTAGGCCTAGGGTCCTTGGATAATGAAGTCAATAACACGGATTTCTATGACCAATTGAAAGAATTCGCTATTAAGTCAGGAATTATGATAAATGTCATCACTATCAAGGGAGAGGAATGCAAATTGGACGTTTTAGGCATGTTGGCTGATAACACGAATGGGAAAATTCTGAGAGTGGATCCAGAAAATCTCAACCAAGACTTTGCGAATGTGATCAAAGGAGAAATTTTAGCGACGAAAGTTGAACTTAAGGTGTTTTTACATAAGGCGTTGAGCTTTAGAAATGAAAATGAGGGTGAATTCCAAAACAATGGGACCATTTATCGAAAAATTGTGGGGAATGTCACAGAAAAAAGTGAGGTCTCGTTTGAATATGATTTGAAAGATCCGAAGAAAATGAAGGAATTTGGAATTGATATGGCTGCTTTGAAAAAACTGCCGTTCCAAGCTCAAGTAACCTATACCACACATCAAGGCAAATTTCTGAGAATTATGTCGAAATTCCAAGAGGTCAGCAATAAATTGGAAGAGGTGGAAAAAGAAGCATCGATTCCAGTCATTGCGAATCGAGCGATTAAAAAAAGCGTGAAGGAAACACTTTCAAACAAAAAGTACATTTTTAAAATTTTCTTTAGGCATTTATTAAGCATTTTTAAGCAATTTTTAATTATTTTTTAAGGATTTTAGGATTTTTTTTATTTTTTTTTATCATTTTTAAGCATACATTTTTAAATACTATATTTTATCATTTTTTTAATAACTTTTATTATTTTAACCATTTTTTAAATCATTTTTAAACATTTTAATATCATTTTTTAATCATTAATTTTGTAAAAAAGTTTCAAGAAGGCAGCCTTAGATTCAGCTGAATATTACAAACTCTCAGAAAAGATCGCCAGTAATCAACAAGACGAGAAGGCATACGAAGATGTCAGCCAATTTAAACGCAAAACTGCTACCATGCGTCATACCATCGAGTCTCTCGAACAAATCGAAAGCAGCAAATCCATTCAGAATTTTTCTCCTTTAAAGCCACCAGCCCATCAGAAGAACTTAGGTGAAATTATGGAGGAGGAAGAAAAAAATGAGTTCACCTCATCAGTTGGCCAAAAACTGAAGCCAATTGGCCAAAAACCTAAGCCAACAGTATTCGCGCCAGAAAAGGAAAAAATGGAAGAAAATGCCGATTGTTTGGCCCTGCAACTTTTCCAAATGAAAAACGAAGAACAATTTGAATACGACGAACCCAAGAACCAGAAAAAATGAATAAAACTAGAATTATTAACTCAAAAACGAATAAAATTATTGTTAAGCAAATAAATTATCCTATATAATAATTAATCCTTAGTATTTGTTCAAAATCCTTTCCGAAAAATTATTAAGTTTTTATAAAATCATACGTTTTTTGATTTTTTTTTTTTTTATAAAATGAACCCTTCGTCTTTCAGTACGAAGAAAACCGCGATTTTTCTAAGCGATGATGAAATCACCTTGGAGGTTTCTCAAAAGTGCAAATCGCGGCTTTTTTCGCTTCATCTTGAAAAATACGGAGATCGACATCCTCCCTCTTTCGCTGGGTTGCAAACCCTTTTATTACCTATCAATTCACCTATTAACCGAACTGCCACTCTTCAACATATTATCAGCCAATTAGAAGAAGATTCTATAGAGAATAGTCAGCCAAAAAACATCAGAATAAGGTCGTCAAGCATCGGTGAAAATCTGGAAAGCCTGCAAGATTTCCATGGGTTTTATTATTCGATCAAAAGGCAAAAGAAGCAGGTTTGTATCTATATTTTTCATTGATGAAATTTTGTTATAAATATAGGTTTGTCTCGATCTACTCGTTATCTTAAACAAGACCCTTGATCTCTATATAAAAACATCAGAGCAATTGTTCTATATAGTAACTTTCTAAATCAAGAAAATTGCCTTAAAATTGTATAAAGAAATCATTGCTACAATCCATGCTCTTTCAAATATTATTATATATCGGCAGTCCCCTATTAAAGTTAAGAGACTTCCTCTCACAAGAGATCATCGAATTCTTCGAACGCAACAGTCTCATCATCGAACAAAAACTTCTCACCCTTACTAATGAATATAATGAAATAAATTCCGCTCCACTGAAGAAAAGACTTGCCACCTCCAAAGAAATCGGTTTTTCACCTAAGAACCATCTCAAGCATTTCCGCAAGGCCTCATTTAAAAACCCATCTATGATCAAAAGCCATAACCGGGGGGTCTCGGAATTCAAAAATCAGGATAATGAAAAGCATCAGGACAATTCTAGCTCCGGAGAGGAAACCCAGGAAAAAACCCTCTTGAAGCAGGTTCTCAAGCTTCTAATAGAAATCAGAGTGACTATCGCTCCTTTGAACTCAAAGTTTTTCATGAACAAAATGCTTTTCACCAAGCAAAACCCACGGTTCTTGAAGCTTTTGGGTCCTGAAGTTAGTGAGAAGTTGAGATGGGAAGCTTTGAAGCAACTTTATAATGAGAATCCAATGGATGTGGTGTCTTTACAGGTATATTTGTCTTGGAAACTGAAGAAATGGAACGCAGTATATCATCGGGAACAGGTCTTGAAACAAAAAAAGAAACTTGATCTTCAAGAATTCGTCATCTGTAAAATCTGTGATCAAAAGGTCCCAGAAACCAATTTGTTGAGTCATTCTGGCCTTTGTAAGAAATTGGAAGATCTGAAGGAAAAATCTAAAGAGAACCTACAAATGCTTTCAAATAAATTCCAACAGATTTTCACTGAGCTTCGGAGGAATCAAAGCATTAAGGGAACAATTATCAAAAATAGAATCCAAAGATTGAACTCGAAAATAAGGAAATTTGAACAAATCAACCTTTCTGAAATTAATAATGAGGATAATGACTTTCTGATAAAGAAACACCATATGAATTATTTAAGCGAGGAGGATTTCAATAATAATTTATCAATGGATGCCTCGGTTGAATGCATTAAATTGCATCTTTTGCCTAAAATCTCTGATATAAATACAGAGGAGGTTAAAATGAGCGATTTTAAAGAGGATTCTGATGAATATAACCCTTCTGACACCCCTGCCTCAACCCATGATGTATCGATAGATTTCACTAATAAATTGAACAAGATGAGATTGATGAACAATAAGAAGAATGAGGTTTTTGTTTCGAAGGAGGACATTTCAATGGAAAACACACCAATGCATAAACAAAGAAGGTCTTGTTTAGAGCTCAGAGATAAAGGAGAAGCTTGTCAAGAACTTACAGAAGGCGAATGCAAAATCAAGTATTTATTAGACGAAGAAACAGAAAAGCTCAGAACCAATAAAAAGGTCCTCAAATATCTGGATCAATTCCTAGATCTATTAAACGTTTATATCACCATGAGTCCAGGAGCTCCTTGTTCAGCCTATTTGAAGCTCCAGCAATATTTTGCTAATAACTCCAAATTGTTGGCTTCTTTGAAAGAATGGGTCCTCAAACGAGATCCTATCAAAATCTACGAGGAAATCTGGAGCAAAAGTGACTCAGTCTTTGCTATCCTAAAAACCCAAAACGAATGTTATAATGAGATCCTAGATTCAGAAAAAGAGCTGAAACTTCTCTCATATCCAGCGAAAAATGGACAGAAAGTCAGGAAATCTGGGTCCAGGAAATTCTCAATGATCGTCCAAAAGGCTCAGGAACACACTGGGGACACATTTTTAACATGTGATACTGCGATTTCTCTGGAAAGAAAGACTCATTTTTCAATGGGATATTCAAAACATAAAGTTTTTAGAGTCCAGGAAACTGAAAAACCAAAAGAAATTGCTGAAATTGATTATTCATCGATGTTTAAAGGAAATCAAGAAGAAGAAAAACAGGTGGTAGAAGTGAGGTTCTCATATCAGAAGCATCCTATTGAGAATAGAGAATCTGAGGCTTCAAAGTTATCCAAAAAATCTGGGGCGTCCAAATTATCGAAAAACATGTTTTCTTTTGAGGAAGTTCAAGAAGATAAAGTTGTTATTACGAGAAAATCGAAAAAGACGATCACTTCAATTGGAACCCCTGAAAAAGGACAAGAAAGGTTGTCATTTCTAAGAGCTTCGAAACCAATTGGGCTGTCCCGAAGCAAAACTCACGTTTATACTAATGAGACAGGGCCTAATAGATTGACTATCCCTTCATATAATATCATTGAGAATTTCGTTTATGATAAAAACATCAGCTTCCCCAGCAAAAAGAAAGCCTTGAAGCAAATTTTGGATGCTCCGATATGCCTTGGAGGGAATTACATTGAGTCCTATAACTCAGATGGTGTCTTGATGACTTTGAAAAGAAAAAGAGAATGCAGGAAAAAGACCTTGGGGAAGAATGCAAATAATTATAATAGTGAGGATTCTGAGAGTGGAACTGAAGACGGTGATCTTGATGTATGTTATATGAGCGACCAAATGGAAACAAATCATATTAATGCTATAAAAATGAAAGAAAACAAGTACTTTCTAATTATTTTCAAGGGAAAAGGGATTAATATTGATTTTTTTTATGTATGGGTGAGGGATAGGAGATTGTGTGTGTTGTGTGTGGGGGGGGAGGGGAGCACTTATTATTTATTATAATGCTAACAATAATATCTAATATAATTTCTTTATAGCGTGGAAGTAATTAATATAGAAGACTTCACCTTTTTGAAGCTCATTAGTAAAGGTGCTTTCGGTCGAGTTTGGCTCGTAAAAAAGAAGTTCACACAAGACATATACGCCATGAAGATAGTCAATTTCGCAGAGAAACTTTCCAAAAACCACTTAGACTCTTTAAAGAAGGAACAACAGGTTTTTTCCCTGCTTCATGGTGAGTTTGTTGTCAAGGCTCTTTTCACCTTTTCCTATGAAAACTATATTTGTTTCGTGATGGAATATATGATGGGTGGCGATTTGGGTAGTCTTCTTGAGATATATACGTGTTTTGAAGAAACAATTGCGAAATTTTACATTGCGGAGATTGTTTTAGCAGTGGAATATCTGCATTCTCTTGCTATAATTCATCGCGACCTAAAACCAGACAACATCCTTTTGGATTCATCCGGACATATAAAGTTGACAGATTTTGGGTTAAGTGAAGTCGGGTTCCAAATCCAAAAAGAAAAAAACCAAAAAGACATCAAAAGGAAACAAATAAATTTCAGAACCTCCTATAAGAAGAGTCCAAAAGCTCAAACCAATCAAATATCTAATCAAACATCTAATCAAACCTCTAATCAAACCTCTAATCAAACATCAAATCAAACATCAAATCATGCTTCCAATTTAATAGCTAATAAAATAGAACTGGTCTATAATCAGATAGAACTCCGCTCCTCTATAGTCAAAGTACTCTCCCCTCGTAATTTCCCCTCCCAAATCAACTATTCCTCTCAAAACAATTGCCTGTCAACCATTTCACAAACAAGTTTTCCAAAAAACCATGCCTCTGAATCCCAGAACTATATCCTCAAAAGGGAAGTTAGTTTGGCTGATGATCTTAAGCCAACGAGTAAGCCGAAGGAAAAAATCAGGGTCGTGGGCACTCCAGATTATATGCCTCCTGAAATTCTGGAGGGGAATGGTTTACATAGTACTGCAGTTGATTGGTGGAGTGTGGGGGTGATATTGTTCGAATTGATTGTGGGAATCCCTCCGTTTAATGATGAATCACAGGAGGCGATCTTCCAGAATATCAAGGAACATAAAATCCCATGGGATCAGATAAAAATCGGAATCGGGGATGATTGCATCAGTGAGGAAGCGTTTGACCTGATTAATAAATTGTTGGAACCAGATCCGAAGAAAAGGATTGGAAGCGAAGGCACTGAAGCGATTAAAAATCATGCGTTTTTCAGAGATATCGATTGGGAAAGTCTCAGAAGAAAGGAAGCTCCGGTGATACCAAAATCAAAGGAAATCACGGATACTAGTAATTTCACAAAGAAAAAAAATTTTGAGGATGATGAAATAAACAACCCCTTTTTTTTCGGGAAGATCACAGGGAAAAACAAAGTTTTTATTGAAAGTTGAGGGTTAATTTATTAATACTGAATTTAAAAGGTGAAAGAAGCCATTAAAATATTGGGAAACGCCACCAATTCGTTTAGATTGAAAAGATGTGATTTGTTACATGAGGAAAACCAAAAGTTGGCTTTGGATAAAGAGGCCAAAAAGTAAAAAAAATCTCGATAAAATTGTTGTTTTTAATTGAAAAAAATGATCAGAAAAAAAAAAATTGAAGAAATCAACAAAAAAGAAAAGGAACTGCAAAAGATTGAAAACGACATTTTCGAAATGGAAATTTATGAAGAAGAGTTCCAAACTAAAAAGCTTTCTTTTCTTCAAACGATGAAATCAGCTGATTGAACAAAAGAACAACAGTTATTTCAAGAGTCAGTTTTATTTTATTGTTTATTGGCTTGGCTGTCTTCTCCTTTCTGATAAATATCAAAATTAGGGATATATTTTCTTGAATATATTAATATTATCGTTTTATGGATGGAAAATCATGAAAATTCAATAAATTAAACAATTATTTTTAAAAATTATATTTTTCGTTTTTTTAATAATTTAAGAAATTAAAAAACATAAATTTGACTATAAAATTCATTTCCTATTCACATAAATCCCTATTTTTTATTTTTTATAATTTCTTATATTAAGCTAGAAATCTTTAAAAAGTCACGGACGAAGTTTTTTTTTTTTTGAAAAAATAATTAAATTACACTAAATTAAATTAAAAATGGCATTAAAATCTTTTTTAAGATATAAAAAAGTTGAATGGAGCTTCCATCATAAAGCCAAAAAATAAATTGAAAAAAAAAAAAAAAAAAAAAATTAAAATATGTAATTTTTCTAATAAGTTTTTAAAAAAAAAAAAAAAAAAATGGAAATTTTAAATTTTGGAATTTAACAATGTTGAATGCATTCTCCAAACTTCGTTCCATTCGATTCCACTGCACCCAGCGTAAAATGTTCAAGAAATTCGCTGCCAACTCTGCAAATAGTTCCCCGCTATCCAATTCACAAAAAAACTTTCTACCTAGTTCGCAAAAAAAGTTGCTAAGGACTCCACAAACGAATTGCTGTAAACAATGCAAAACAATCAGAATCCAATGGCTACTATCAAACCATTCTTTACCCTCCACAAAACAACTGGCTGCAAATTTCCCATCATTCACTGCGCACTTCACAGAAAAATTCGCTGCCCTACATCCAACGACCATTCCGCAAAAAATTAACGAGAACTGAGAAGCTGAGCCAAAAACCAACCCAAAAATTTGATGGAAAGGAAAAACGATAAATTTGAGAAAGACGTGTTTTTTGGTTTCGATTATTTTTTTGTATGTAATTCTGTGCACAAAGACAAATTGTCTTAGCAATATTTCTACTCGATTCTGTTTTTTCTTTCTAACCTTATTTTTTTTGTAAGAATTCTAAAAATTTATAACTTTTTTACGAGTTTTTAATACAAATAATATCGCACAAATCCTAAATAGCTTCACTCTGACATCTCAGAAAGATCTCTTCTTAGAAGTAAAGCATTTCCAAAGTTCTTTTCATTATCTGTAAGCTAAAATAATCCTATTCTGTTTAATGCACAAATAAGAAAATTATTACCTTGTTTTATTTAAATTTACTTTTTTGCAGCATTAGATTTCCCTAATATAGAGATGCCTCATAATTTACTATAAAATTTCATCTTTTTCAGTTCATTGTTCTTCACATTTTCCATTCATCGAAAAACATAAAATTTAATAACTAACTTATTACAAACAATTCTTCGTTATCATAAATAAATTTTTATAAAATTTTTGAAAATTGGGAAGCTGTGCACTTATGCAAATAAATTTTTATAAAATCTTGAAAAGTGGGAAGCTATGCACTTACAAAAATATTTTTTTGAAAAATTCAAAAATAAAAAATATTGAAGATTGTTTTTTGAAAAATAAAATGTATTATTATAATATAAAATGAAAAAAAATCAGGGCTAAAAAATATCTTTTATAAAAAATGGAAAAAGTTTTAAAGCCTTCAAACATAGATATAACTATCAAAGTCACGCAGAACACCCATAAACTCCTTTCTAAGTCTTTGGCTATGACCCAGATCATCTCAAATGCTCTCATTACTCCCCAATCTCTGGACTCCAATATAATTAGGACTTTCCTCCGAAGTCTCGCCAATATGCGAGTTCTATTTAAGAATATTGTGAAGCTCGCCGAGTACAAACCCATAGCAAATACAGAACTAATCAAGGTCCAACCTCAGGAAACTCAACAGACCTCTCCAAAGAGTTCAACAAATTGCCTATTAGAAAAGAGGGAAATTTATTCAAGTAATGGTCCAATCAACTGTACAACACGAACCCCAACGGGAATTTCTTCAAATCAACAAGGTCAGGAAACCCCGCTGAGAGGTAAACCACCTTGCAGCTTACTGAATGAGTGTGAACGAAAGTCATTAGGAGTTCCAAAAGGCTCTGAAGCAGGTGAGCCAAACATACGAATTGGAGCTGGAGGATCGAAAGAAGTTCTTACGAGAGCAATAAAGATGAAAGCAGATCTTAAAACAAACCCAAAAGATCAAACTCAAAATGAAAAAGGAGTTCTGGGTCCAAGTGAGAGGAATAAAACAGAACATCACCTAAAACACAAGAGTCCTTTCTCAAATAATTTCCAGCCAATCAAGTCAGAAGATTTTCTCAAAATGGTTTTAGGAGAGTATGTTCGACCTCAAAAAATGGAGAAATCAATGAAAATGTCTCAATCTGAGGAAAAAACGGCAACAGCAAAAGTCACGGGGAGCATTACTCAAGGAATAAAGAAACCGATTAAAATGGGTCAATACAAGGAAAAAACAGCAGAAGCCATGGGGAATTTTCAGTCTGAGACGAAACTTTCACGTAGAGAGAAGAAAAAACAAAAGGTCAATAATCCAATGAAGGGGTGATAAATTGGTTCAACAAGGATTTGGGAATAAAAGCGTTGCTAAAATAATTTTTTCTCGAATATATAATTATTTTATAAAATAACAAAAAATACATTTAATTTAAGGCCTTTCGGGACGACCCCGAGTAAAGAAAAAAGAAGAAGAAAGGTAATTGAAACTGTTTCCTTGAATCTTCAAAGTAAAAGTTATGAAGAAATATTTTTCAGCACTCATGTATCAAGAATTAAAGAAAAATTTAAAATATATAATTTTGATATTTTTA
>Ga0302186_10002875_pt1 | contig 12953 bp, 13 predicted proteins | sample II_Bog_E1_2_FD_198782 | JGI IMG/M metagenome (GOLD analysis project Ga0302186, IMG submission 198782) | Peat permafrost microbial communities from Stordalen Mire near Abisko, Sweden - II_Bog_E1_1 | ecosystem: Environmental > Terrestrial > Soil > Wetlands > Peat | place: Sweden: Abisko... | reverse complement strand
ATTGCAGAGATTGTAGAACAAACACTCAATTGGAATGATACACAAAAAAATAATTTTCTCAGTTCAAGTACAGAGGGTCACATGTTTCCCGACAGTTATTTATTAAATGTGACTGATACAGGCGCCGATGTTGCAAAAGCGATGGAAGATCAATTCAATGAACAAACTGCAACTCTTTTCAGCGAAGCTCGAAAAAATAATATTCGCAATGACACACTCATCACTCTTGCATCACTTGTACAACGTGAAGCCGCAAACAATCAAGACATGCCGCTCATCGCCGAAGTAATTTGGAATCGACTTCTTGCAAATATGCCATTACAAATCGACTCCTCAATACAATACGCTCTCGGAAAATCAGGTGACTGGTGGGGATCAGTAACGCCTTCAGACTACACGATAAATTCTCCCTATAATACATATACACACACAGGAAAACCTCCTGCACCAATTTGCGATCCAGGAATTGCAGCAATCAATGCAATTATTAATCCAGCTGTAGGAAATTATCTCTACTATCTTCATGATAGCAGCGGGCAAATTCATCTTGCAAATACATACGCAGAACATCAAGCAAACATAAAAAAATACCTTCAAAATAATGAATGAAAAAAACTATTATTTTCTCATCCCTTTCATACAAGAAAAAAGGTTACAATGGCGTACTTGAGGCAACACTTTGTGTAGCGTTTTGTATTGCCGCACTGTTCACGCCAGCATGTAAAAGTGACAAAAACAAATTCCAAAGGTACGTGACAGGAGTTGAGATAAGCGACCAGATATATACAAGGATATTCCAGAACCAAGCAAGATTCGCTTGAACCGTTGCCGAACTGAGAACGGTATTAATATTGATATTGAAAAAATATCCCAAAATAACAAGAAGAACAATAATAATGAGTATTTCTTTTACTAAACCTCTTTGATCTTTCATAATTTTTATATAATTATTATTAAAGAAAAACTTTTTATGCGACCATTGTAACATAAATATTACAAAACATGAATCGCAGACTCTATTCTTCGTATTGATTCTTCATTGCCAAATATATTCAATAATGCGAATGGGTCTGGGGATTTTTCCCTTCCTGAAAGCGCTACACGAAGTGGCCAGAGCACATTCCCCTTCCCTTTTTCTTCAGCAAGTTTCATTAATTCATCTTTCGACTCAGGTGTATTTTTCAGAATATCAACAACAAGCAAAAGATTTTGTTTTGCTTCCTCTTTTGTACCACCTTTTTTCCACACGAGCATGTCAGCATCAATCTTTGGTGATTCAAAAAAATACTGTAAATCCCCGTTCGCCAACATACCATCAATATCAGACCAAACATCGATTCTTTCAAGAATAATCGGCGCAACTTTTTCAAGAAGTGAATTATGTTGATATTGCTCCGGCAATCGATTTTTAATTTCTGCAATAACTGTTTCTGTTGGCAATCTTTTTAGATATTCTTTATTAATCCACAACAACTTTTCCGGATTAAATATCGCTCCGGATTTTTGCACCTTCATAATATCGAATTTCTGAATAATTTCATCCATAGAAAGTATCTCTTCTGTTGTCCCAGGATTCCAACCGCAAAATGCAAGAAAATTGACCATCGCCTCAGGCAAATATCCACGCTCGCGATAGTATTTCAAAGAAGCAAGCTCGCCAGATTTTCGCTTGGAAAGTTTCGAGCGATCAGTGTTTAACATAAACGGCATATGAGCGTATATGGGGCGTGGCGCGCCAATTGCCTCTTGAATGAGGATTTGTCTCGGTGCATTATAAATACCATCCTCACCGCGAATAACATGGGTCACACCCATTTCAAAATCATCCACAACCACGGCAAGATGATAAATCGGCTCATCAATGCTTTTTGCAATAACAAAATCACCAAGTTCAGTCGTGTCCACCGTGACTTTTCCACGAATCATATCCTCAAAAACAACTTTCTTTCCAGGATTTTTGAGACGAATAACCTCTGCTCGCTGACCCTCCTCTTTCACAACTTCTTTTGAAATATATGCGGTGCCATTGGCAATCATCTTTTCCAAATATTTTTTGTATGTTGCGCCATGTTCGGATTGTTTGTATGGATGATCAAAATCAATATTCACACCCAGCCATTTCAAACCGGAAATAATATCTTCGGCATATTCATCTTTTGATCGTTCCTTGTCCGTATCTTCAAGACGAAAAAGCAATTCGCCATTATTTTTCTTTACAAAAAAATAATTAAAAAGAGCTGTTCGAACATTGCCAATATGAAGCCATCCTGTCGGTGATGGTGGAAAACGTGCGATAATTTTTTTATGATTTGTTTCTGTCATTTTTATTTTTCATGTTCCAATCCAAGATGAATAATTTCATGTGCAATCGTATTTGCGGCGTCTGTTTTAATAAAACTTTTTGCAGCAAGAGTCATTTTTTGGGAAAGTGTGACATCATCAAGAATTCTATTAATTTCTGCCAACAGAATATTTGGCGAAAGATTCCCCTCTTCAATAATTGTCGCTCCACCAAAACTTGCATAATAATAGGCATTTTGTCTTTGATGATCGCCATTTGAATCAGTAATCGGAATTAAAATACTTGGAATTCCCCAATGTGCAATTTCAAAAATAGTTGATCCCGCACGCGAGACGATAATATTTGCCGCACCAGCAGCCATATCCATATTCAAATCATTCAAATAATCAAATGGTCGATATCGCATTTTATGCGGATGATCAGCAAGCACAACAGATGCGGTTCCAAGCACCTCCTGCATATTCGCCTTTCCGATTTGATGAATCACATAATAATTATCGACGAGCGTTGGCAAAATACTGAGAATTTGATCATTGATAAGTCGTGCACCAAGCGATCCACCAAGAATCAATATGACGGGAATATTTTCCTCAAGATTCAAAAATGACCGCGCAACATCTCGTGCTTGCGGCATAGCAATATTTTTTCGAACTGGCTGACCGGTGACTGCAACTTTATCAGCCTTGAAAAATTTTGCGGCATCGGGATATGAAACGGCAATTCTTTTTGCAAATTTTCCCGCCCATACATTTGTTCTTCCAGGGACAGAATCTGATTCGTGAATAAAAACAGGAATGCCAAATATCCGCGCCGCAAACAAAACAGGAAAGCTTGTATATGCACCCTTGCTAAATACAATATCTGGAAAAATATGAAATACTTGCACCATTGCTGAAATCGTACCAACAAACGTTTTAAATAAATCTGAAATATTCAACAAAGAAAAATATCTTCGCATCTTGCCAGCATTTACTTTGATAAATTGAATATTATTCTCAAGCAACATATCCGGATCGTGTGGCGAATCGGACATATAATAAAGTTCTACGGGAAGCAACTTCTCGTCTCGTACGATTTGATTTATTTGTTCTGCAACCGCAATCAGTGGGTAAAAATGTCCCCCTGAGCCGCCACCTGTTAAAAGTATTTTCATGATTATGTTTGATAGTTTAATACGATACAATTACGCTTTTGCGTGTTTGGAAATATTCAGAACAATTCCAATTTGTGCAAGCATGATAAACATCGAAGTTCCTCCTTGGCTAAAAAACGCAAGTGGAATACCGGAAAATGGAATGATTCCCAGTGTCGATCCAATATTCATAAATGATTGAACTGTTACCAGTATAACAATTCCGACAACTAAAAGTCCACCGTACATATCGGGTGCTTGAATGGCAATTCGCAAGCCGCGGAAAACAAAAAATAAAAATAAAACGATAACCGCAATACATCCAATAAATCCGAGCTCTTCGGCCAAGATGGCAAAAATAGAATCGCTCGTAGCTACCGGCAAGAATTTATATTTTTGTATACTTTGCCCAAGACCTCTTCCAAAAAATTCACCCGAACCGACGGCAATCAATGATTGTTGCACTTGATAACCAGACGTCAAAGAATTGTCACCTGGATTCAGATATGTTTGTATTCGAGACATAACATACGGCCGAAGAAATGCAAGAATAAACAAACAAACGATTCCGATAAGCCCGAGAATAAGAATGTCTTTGAATTTACCACCAGCAACGAGAAACATTGTGATTCCAGTAACACAAATTGTAAGGAATGATGCCGTGTCAGGTTGCTTCATTAAAATAAGACCGATGATTGCAAGAATGGCAATAAGTGGAAAAAGTCCATACTTTCGTTGAGAAATTTTATCCTTTACAAATGCAAGCCACGTTGCCCAATAAATAACAAAACCTGCGTTCAGCAAAGCAACGGGTTGAAATGAAATACCGGCAATTACAATCCATCTTCGCGCCCCATTAATAACTGGAGTAATGCTGTGAACAAATGTCAGCAGTGTTATAAGCAGCGATATTACTAAAATATACAATGCATATTTTTTAAAAACTTTATATGAAATTCTTGAAAATACAAAACACGCGACAAGTCCGAGTATGATTCCAAAAAATCCCTGCTTGAATAATGTCGAACTAAATTGCGCGCCATTTGCTGTCGCAAGAATTCCCATTGATGCGGAAACGAATACCGTAAAACCAACAACCAAAAGCAATATGACTGAAAACAAAAAAACTTTATCTATTCCTTGAGTTTTAGACATCGCTATATTTTTACAAGCGCAAATATGACACCAAGCACAGCGCAAACAATACTCACAATCCAATATCGCATCGTAACTTTATATGCAGGCCAACCAATCGCTTCAAAATGATGGTGAAGTGGAGCAATACGAAAAACTTTTTTCCCATTTCTTGTTTTCTTTGATACCACCTGAATAATATCGGAAAGACTGGTCACAATGAGCGGAAGTGCAATAATCGGCAACACGGTCAATCCCCTTCCGTGGCCCAAAGAATCAGTCATAAATGCCACGATTGCAATTGTCATCGTAAGCGCCATACTGCCCGTTTCGGTCATATAAAAACGCGCCGGAGGAATATTGAACCATAAAAATGCAAGAATAGAACCAACAACAACAATACAAAACGCTGAAAGATTTATCTGATTTTGAAAATATGCAATAACGGCATATGCAAAAAATATTGCTGAAAAAACTCCACCAGAAAGCCCGTCAATACCATCGATAACAGTACCAGAATAAATAAACACAGTAACTAAAATAAAAATTGGAATAAAAAATATTCCCACCATAAGCGTACCCATAAAAGGAACGCTGATAGTATTCACATCCAATTTAAAATAAAACCAAAGCGAAATTAAAAAAGAAATAATACTGACGATTGCAAGTCTTTTTCGCAAAGAAAGTCCGCCCGCATAATTGCCACCCGCACCATTGATTTCCAAAAGATCATCAATAAGCCCGACAAAAGCTCCGCACATAAAAACAAAAAGCGGAATCCATGTCTGTCCTCTACTGAGAAAATCAAGTTTCGCAAAAATACCCGCTGGAAAAATATGTCCCAATAGCCAAAAACCAAGTGTTGTAACGATAACTGAAACCCAGATCACGATTCCTCCCATTCGTGGCGTACCGACTTCTTTTTTCTCACCATGTAAACTGTCAAAAACTGGGGTGCCACCGCCACCCAAAGAAACTGTTTTTGCTTTTTTCTTCCACATTTTATGCTTGTAGAGAAAATTCGTAAGTATCGGGGTAAACGCCATTCCAATAGTAAATGCAACAACGGAAGGTAAAATTATTTTAATTAACTCTATATTCATACATTTTCATTATAACCGTTTTCACACAAAAAACCACTTGAAATAATAAGTGTATTATTGCGATAATCGCTCCAAAGTCACGTGAACTAATTTCTCCATATCAGTAAATCGCCCGTCTTCCGTTGAACCAAGTACGACCGAAATAATTGGATGCGCAAATCCTGCATCATATGCAATAGCGAGATTTCCGCCCGCAAGATCCGTATATCCCGTTTTTGAAGCAATGAGATTTGGAATCTCATTAATAGAAGCATCGGTATTTATCGTAACGTGTTCGATATTACTCAGTGATACAAAATCTTCCGATGTGCGTGTTGTGTGAGAAACGAGCATCAAATCATCTCTCAAAATTGTTTTGAGAAGCATGGTGACATCATATGCAGAACTATATGCGCCACTCGTTGTTGCAGACAAATCAAGCCCTGTCGGATTCATAAATATTGTATTATGCAACCCGATTATCTCTGCTTCGTGATTCATGAGTGCAACCGTATCGCTCGCATTTTGTCCTTCATATGCATCGAGTGTTCGTGCAAGCGCCATAATACCGTCATTCGAAGACATGATAAGCGAATAATTCAAAAGACTTTGTGGATTCCATTTTTCTCCAACAACTAATTTTCCGCCATTGCCATCATATCCCAAATCGACAGCTCGAATATTTACAATAGTACTCGCAGGAAGATTGTTCATGATAACAAGACCAGACATCAATTTTGTCACGGAAGCGAGTGGAAGTTCTTCATGCTCATCTTTCGCAAATAATACTTTATTTTCATCAAGATCATATACGTAATATGCTTTCGCCTGAATACCAGCGAGTTCCGGTGAATAATCAATCGTCGTGGTTGCAATTTCCGGCACATCATCCGTAGAAATTTGATCTTTTTTTGCTTCTCGCACAATCAAGCAAACAAAAAAAATACACGCGATAAGTATACCAACAGCGATAAATATAAGGTTCCTTTTCAAAAAAGATTTACGCAATATTCTTGTCATTCTTTCTCATTACATATTATTTTCTTCGGGCATCTCAAAAGATTCATCAGGCTCATCTTCAAATACTTTTGCAGATTCAGGCGCATCGGCGACAGTTTCATCTTTCTCTTCAGCTTGTACAGCATTTTTGTATGATTCTATTTCAGCTTTAGCTTGCGCAAATTCTGGCATATCTTCAATCTTTGCAACTCCCATATATGAGAGAAGTTCAAAGGTTGGTTTATACAAAAAGCTTCGCTGGTCCGCAGGATTTGCAACCTTCTCTACCAGTCCGCGAATCGCAAGGTTTCGAAGAATAAAGTTTGACTGTACACCACGAATATAATCGATCTCGGCACGAGAAATAGGTCCCTGATAAATGATAATCGAAAGTGTTTCAAGTCCTGCTTTTCCGAGATCTTTGACCAATTCTTCTTTCGTCAATTTTTCAATAATTTCGCTCACACCCTGTGAAGTACCGAGCGCGACTTCATCTTCTTTGCGAATCAAAACGATTCCGCGATCTGCGAGTTTTGTTTCAAGTCCGAGAAGTACCGCAAAAATTTCTTCTTCCGTTTTTTCAAAAATTTTCGAAAGTTTTTGCACCGACACTGGCTCACCTTTCCAAAAAAGAACTGCTTCTATTTGTTTTTCTAAGTTGTTTTGTTCCATATTTTTATATTATTTCATATTTCCAGCCAGGTTTCCATGCTTTTGTTTTCCGCCAGTCCTCGGCAAAAGCTTCATCCCACGTTTTGTTCTTTAATAAAACATCAAGTGCGAGTTGTGGTGCTTTATGTGCAACAATTGCAACACTTTTACCAGCATAATTTTCTTTTAAAAACTTAAGGAAATCAGAAATTCTTTTTTTTACATCTTCATAACTTTCTCCATCGGGAAATTTTTCTTCTATCATTTTTTCCTGCAATGGTTCGACGATATCAGAAGCCTTGCCATTATATGAGCCATAATTGCACTCTCGTAAACGAGCATCTGATATAATAGGTGTAATATTTTCAAAAGTAATTTTTGCAGAATCCATGGATCGTTTCAAATCTGAACAAAAAACGACATCAAATTTTTCATTCTTTATAGTATCTTTCAAATCAAGAGATTGTTGAATTCCCTGTTCCGAAAGTTCAGCGTCAGACCAACCAGATGAAATTTCATTTTCATTATCAGTCGTCGTTCCATGAACAAAATAAGTAATTTTTACAAGCATAATTTTTAATAGTTCGGTACTCCGATATGTCTACTCTCCATATGAATATCACCAAACTTATCCTCCTGATTTACTTCTATTATACCCTGTTTTACGAGCTCAAGCATTGCAAGAAAACTCACAATCACATTCACTTTTTCGGCTTTACCCATACCAGAAAAATCCTTAAAACTCATTTTCAAAGATGATTGCACGCGAGTGGTCAGATTCGTAATCATCTCCTCAAGACTCATCACTTTTACGACTTTTATTTTCGGCTTTACCTCAAATTTTGGCAAATTTTTAATGACATCATATATTGCAGTCGCAATATTTTCCTTTGTCATTTTCACATCGGGAGAAAAAACTGGCTCTATCTTTCTTGTGTTCGGAAAGAAAATGACATGCGCACCAAAAGTATTTTTCACATGAACGCTCAGCTCCTTTATTTTCTTATAGATTTTCAATTTCAATTCCAAATCCTGCATATCGATTTTTTCCTCCTCGGTCAAATTCAATCCAGGTAAAAGTGATTTTGATTTTATTAACAGCAACGTTGAAGCAATTATTAAAAACTCAGACGCATCCTTAATTGAATACGCTTCTCGATTTTGCAAATATGAAATAAAATCATCAGTAACTTTTGCAAGAGAAACATCATTGATCATGAGCTTTCTTTTTTCAATAAGAGAAAGTAGAAGCTCAAGCGGCCCTTCAAAAACTTCTGTCTTAATTTTAAAAATTTCTTCGGACATATTTATCTAACCTTAGAAAACAACACATTATCTATAATTTTACCATTTTTCATATATGATTTTCTTGCTATTCCTTCTATCTTAAAATCATTTTTTAATAATACACCCTGAGAACCTTTATTCCATAGGAAAGCCTCTGCCTGTATTCTTCTTACTTTTTTGAATTTATTAAAGATATAATCAGTAAAGATTTTTACTGCACCAGACATAATTCCCTTATTCCAATATTCTTCCCCGAGCCAGTATCCAAAACCTAGTATAAAAGGTTTTTTCTTATGAAATTCCCCGCCAATACTTCCGACAGCTTTTCCATCAACCTCAATAACAAACTCAGTAATTGGATTCTCAGTATATTTATTTAATACAATTTCTACCCATTCTTTTGACTTCTTTAAAGTATATGGACTTGGAAAACCATCAAACATATTCTTAGCTAATTTTTTGTTGTTAGCATTTTTTGCAAGAGAAATTTCATCACCTTTTCTATAAGGTCTCAAAATGAATCCTTTTCCTTTTAATGTTATTTCTTTTTTCATCAGTTTAATATCTGATCAGCTATTTTTTTCAACTCTTCCTGTTTTGGGTGTGTAGCTCTTTCCGGATTTAATTCATTACCATGATTGATAGGTACTAAGTGTAAATGAACATGGGGCACACCGAAACCCTCCACCGCCATACCAATTCTTTCTGCATGTAATTTTTCTTTCAAAATATGCGCGAGATCTTTTGCGTGCAATAAAATAGTCATGTATTCTTCTTGCTCTAAATCAAACAAATAATCACTATGCTTTTTGGGAATCAACAATGTGTGCCCGATTTGTATAGGGTGTTGATCCAAAAATGCTATATAAGAATCGTCCTCCCAGATTTTATAACTTGGAATTTCTCCTCGCGCGATTTTACAAAATACACAGTTTTCCATAAAATTATTCTTAATTTAATTAGATTTAATATCCATGTTCATCTTTTTCCAATCTTTCATCTATTCTGCCCATATCTCTTGGGAACATTGAAGCCTGGCGAACATTTGGTAAATTGAGAAATTGCATGGTAATTCTCTCTGCCCCAAAAGCAAAACCCCCTTCTGGTGGAACTCCGTATTTAAAAGCTTGCAAAAACATAGAAATATTTTTTGGATCAAGTCCCCAGACTTTGACATGTTCTTCAAGTTGCTTAAAATCATTGATACGTCGTCCACCGCTCAAAAGTTCACGCCCGCGACAAATCAAATCAACACCCTCATTGAATTCTGGATCTTTTTCGTCAGGATACACATAAAATGGTTTTTGTCTGGTTGGAAAACCATAGACAAATACAAAATCTGATCCTGTTTCCTTTTTAAATATTTCACAAATTTCAACTTCATCTTGTGAAGAAAGATCTTTATCTCCTCGATTATCTCTGCCGTATACTTCAAATATTTTTTGTTGTGATTCTCGCAAAGAAATCACTGGTGTCTTTTCAATCATCGTTGGAAGCTCAACATTAAGAACTTTTAATTCTTCGGCATTTTTCGCTTGTATTTGTTCCAAAATATATCGAATGGTTTTTTCTGCCATATCTTTTACATCCGTCCAAGAATCAATAAAACTCATCTCAGCGTCAAGCGACACAATTTCTGTAATATGTCTCGTAGTCACACTTGGTTCAGCACGAAAAATTTTATTCACAGAAAAACATCTTTCAAAAGCGCTCATAACAATTTGTTTATACAGCTGGGGAGATTGAGTGAGATATGCTGATGTGTCAAAATAACCGATCTTGAAAACCTCTGCGCCACCCTCCGCTGTTGCTGGTACAATACATGGAGCTTGAAATTCAAAAAAGTTTTCTTTTTTCATTATCTCTCTGAAACTATCAATGATGGTTTCTTCGATTTTAAAAATAGCCTGAATTTTAGGATGTCTCAAGGTCAATGCTCTGTTGTCGAGCTCGGTAGTGAGATCGAGATTAAATCCATCAAGAGACATATCAAAAGGTAAAGAAGCAGCTTCGGCTAAAATGGTGATTTTGAGTATTTCAAGTTCGATATCACCGTTGAGAATCCCGACTTTACGATTTCTTTCTGGGCGTTCATTCACCTTCCCCACCACTTCCACAACGAATTCCTGGCGAAGTTTTTTCCCTTGTTCAAGAGCCTCTATTTGGTTTGGCAAAATAACGCCCTGTACAATCCCGGTCATATCGCGAAAATCCAAGAAAATCATTTTTCCTTGGTCACGTCGAATATTGACCCAACCCTTTATGAGGACCTCTTCTGTAACTTTTTTACTGAGTTCTTTTATATATGTTCTTTGCATAAATTTTTATTAATTTATAAAGTTTGCGTCAAAAAATTTTAAAATACTTCGTATTTAAAAAATCTTTTGACGTGATTTCCGCTAACTTGGAAAATCGGCGTCAAAAATTTTGATTCCTAGCGGAATAAAAATCTTTCGACGTGATTTCCGCTAATGTGCGGAAATCAAAATCGCCCTCGCAAAAACCAAAAATAATTTTGATTTTTGCGAGGGCGAACGAGTTCGCGGTGCCACCTCACTTCTTTGTCAAAAATTTTACTAAAATTTTTGACTCTCATTTGCGGGGTTCTACTTGCTTTCGCTTTCTTCCCCAAGCTCAGCCGTGTTAAGGCGTCACTGCTTATACTTTCATAATACAACTTTCATCAATAGATATCAATCCCGACTTTTTGGCGAATTTCTTTCATTTTTTTCTCAGCGTTTGCTTTTGCCCGACTTCCACCATCTTTTAAAATATCAAAAACAGTGTCCATATCTTTTGCGAGCATCTCACGGCGCTCACGAAGCGGTGTGATGAATGCAGATAAATCTTTAATCAAAAGTTCTTTTGCTTCTTTATAGCCCATACCGCCTTTTTCATATTTTGCTCGAAGTGTTTTCAAAGCTTCCCCTTGCAAAAATAGTTTGTGGATTGAGAATAAAACTGATTCGTCGGGATACTTTGATTCGTCAACGCCTTTTGAATCTGTGGGGATTTTCATCACCGCTTTTTTGATTTCTTCATCAGTAGCAAAAAGTGGAATCACATTACCATAGCTCTTGCTCATTTTTCTTCCATCAGTACCGGGGACAGTTTCAACGGATTTCAAAATCATCGCATCTGGAAGTTTGAATGTTTCGCCGTATGCATTGTTAAATTTCTGCGCAGTATCTCGGCAATATTCCACATGCTGTTTTTGATCTTGTCCCACAGGCACAACATCAGCATCTTGGATGAGAATATCGGCGGCCATCAAAATCGGGTAATCAAAAAGTCCGACGTTGATTTCTTTATTTTTCGCTTCAGCATCTTTAAACGCATGAGCGCGCATCAAGTACGGCACCGTAGTTATGCAATTAAACATCCAACAAAGTTCAGCAACTTGTGGCACGTCGGATTGTTTAAAAAGCGTAACTTTTTTTGGATCAAGACCGATTGCAAGATAATCAAGCGCGACATCAATGATTTGTTTTTTCAAATCGTTACAATTTTGTACCGTCGTCATCGCATGATAATCAGCGATAAAAATATTGCATTCATATTCGTTCTGCAAATCCACGAATTGTTTCATTGCACCGAAATAATTTCCAATATGTACGCGCCCTGTCGGTTTTACACCGGAAAGAAGAATTTTTTTAGATTGATTTGTCATGAGAGAATAATACCAAAAATCGAGTCGTTTGGAAATACAAAAAAAATGGTGTCGCCCTTTTGTATTAATTTTCCTCTTCCCTGCCGACAAATCCACTGACCTGCAAATCCCAGAGTTTCTTGTACAGGCCTCCTTCTTTTTTAATAAGATCCGCATGCGATCCTTCCTCAACAATTTTACCATCTTCAATTGCAATGATGCGATCCATTTTTCTAATTGTTGAAAGCCGATGTGCAATCACAATCGTCGTACAACTTTTCATCAAAGTGTCTAACGCATCTTGAATCAAATATTCAGAGTGGGAATCCAAACTTGAAGTCGCTTCGTCCAAAATCAATATCGGGGCATGCTTCAAAATCGCCCGGGCGATTGCCACACGTTGTCGCTCACCACCAGAAAGCTTGATACCACGCTCACCAACAAAAGTCTCATATTTAAGCGGAAGCGTATCGATAAATTCATCACAATGCGCAAGCTTTGCTGCAGCAATAACTTCTTCATTGGTTACATCACGTCTGCCATATCGTATATTTTCCATAATCGTACGATGAAAAAGAATCGGATCCTGCGGAACAAAACCAATATTTTCACGAAGACTATCCTGCGTTACTGTGTGAATATCCTGTCCGTCAATCAAAATCGCGCCCTTGGTCAAATCATACAATCGCATGATGAGTCGCACAAAAGTCGTTTTCC
>Ga0302186_10002874_pt1 | contig 12961 bp, 16 predicted proteins | sample II_Bog_E1_2_FD_198782 | JGI IMG/M metagenome (GOLD analysis project Ga0302186, IMG submission 198782) | Peat permafrost microbial communities from Stordalen Mire near Abisko, Sweden - II_Bog_E1_1 | ecosystem: Environmental > Terrestrial > Soil > Wetlands > Peat | place: Sweden: Abisko... | reverse complement strand
CTTCATTTGAAAAAAAAATAAGGGCATTGGTTTAAAGGAATAAAATTATTTTTGTTTCTTTGTTAAAAAACTAGTAAATCTAATTTATTTAATGTCTCAACTTACTCATCCTAGCAAGTTGGTTGCCAACAGTCACCAGTTGTTGTGGTTGAACACAATGGGTAATTTCCTTGTGTCCCTGCACAAGAAGGATATGTTCCCCACGATTGTTGTTGACAACAATAAACATTTCTTTGTCCAACTTGATCCCAATGGGAATAACCTTGAGCGAACAAACTTGCTTTAGGTGGCAATGCTCCACAATCCACTTTTTCATATTTCACAATGCAACTGGCATCATTTCCAGGGAAACTGACACCAGAGCATAAATTTGTCAACGGATCCATTTCCGCCTCAGTATTGACATCAATATGCATATGGTTACCTGAGCACCAATCCAAAAAACCTGGGGACTCAACCTTGTGGTCACCATGAGTGCAAGGAGACCAATATTTTGTTCCGTACAAATTACATTGCCAAGCATCAAGACAACGATACCCATCACCTGCTGGATCTGGATTATCTAAATGATCGCCAACATAAACTTTAAAAGGGATTCTCTCTTGTGCAGTGACTTTTTCAAACATAGCAGTGTTTCCGCAATCAGGACTATTAGCTCCTGAACATGAGCCTTTGGATAAAGGAGGTCCTGGCGGACAATTGCCTCCACATGAGTCAGTCACATGAATAATGATTGGTGAACCCTTTCCCTGTAGTGAAGGCACACCAGTAGCTGATGCTTGATAAGGAGTGAGTTTCCAACATAATGGCTGACTGTTCCAAAGAACATCGCCATCCCAAACACAATCCAATCCACAGGTTGGGCAATTGCCGTAATTGGCCGGTGGCCAAAAAGCCAAAGGAATGGCTGCAGTATATTGTGCGTTGGTGGCCTTACGACATGCTGTTCCACATTTGCCGGTTGTTGCAGCGGTGTTGAACACTGTTGAGCCAGGTGTCGTGCATCCAGCTCCATAATAGGTCGTGCTCGCGAATCCAACATTCCAATTGATATCGTAGGTGCATCCAACATCAATTTTGCAATTCTTAGGACCAAGGTTCTGGTAGCTAGGAACTGAACCGGTTGCTGGTGCTCCAACTTCGGCTAAAGCTTCGACTGATGCAATATCGACATTTTCACATTTATCACCGAAGAAAGGAGGGACACAGATACATTCTCCATGCGTTAAACTTCCACGATAGTTGCACTGGGAAACAGGGGATGAGTGGCAAAGATGGATTAACAAAAGAACAAAAACTGGGAACTTGATGATCGACATATTTTATTATTATGGTTGTTAATTTTATTGAGTTTTATGATAAATTCAAAATTTATAAAATAGTTTTTGGGTTTTATTTGGGTTGAATTTCTTTCATTATCATTAAATAAAATTTTGTTAAATTTAAAATATTTTAAATTTTCTTCACAAAATACAATTTTCATAATTATTTGATAACATAAATTTACTATTCTTCTAAAATTGATCTATTCCCAATTGAATTCCTCATTTTTCCACTGAGTAAAATAATTCTCATTTATTAAAATATTTAATGTGACCTAAGATTTGGATCCTCCAACATTTGTTCAGTCGAATTTTTCACACTAGGTTCCTTCAGGCCATACATTTTCTCATTTGTAAGCTTTGAGAACATGTGTTGAAATTCGAGCTTTGTGTTGTATTCCCGAATTCTTTAAATATAAAAATTTATGAGCCAAATAAATAGAAAGTTTTAAAAACAATACATTTTGGTTTGTTTTTGAAGTTCTAATTTTAATTTTTCAGTCGCTAATCTTTTTTTATAGAAGTCTTCTTTTTCCATGATAGTTTGATATTTTATATTCTATTAGATCTAAAAATTAACGATTTTTTGGGAAAATTACTGAGAGGTTAATGTTCCTTTCGTTGTTTTTTATGGAATCATTTATCCTAAGCTTCATCTTTTCTTTTTTTATAATGTTCCACTTGTTGTTTTCATCCTAAATTTTTTTAAATTTTTTGTTTTCATAATTTTTTTAAAAAACCTGCAGCCGACTTAAAATTTCTTCACTTTTTGCTAATTTTTGATTGAAATCTTTTCTTTTAGTTCTTTGTTGATTAAAAATGAATAAACAAATCATTTTTTTTTCTTTTACTGTTTTTCTTCAAAGAAATTTTTTCTCGTGGTCATACTTTTTTGTAATTTATCCATGTTTTCTTGCTTTTTTTTATCGGTTAAATTTTTGTGAATCATATCAAAACCTTCATTAATGAAAAATAATTTTTTTCAATAAATCAAAAACTTTCCAAAATGTCAGATTTATGGATCATTTTTTCGATCAACTTATTTAAATTTTTTTCCTTTTTTTCTTCATAAAAAATCTGGCATTTCATAATCGCATCATTATTTTTATGATTTTTATCTTTGATTCTTTTCAATTTTTCCACCATTTGATTTTGATAGTTATTACTTGAATTAATCACTATCAAATTTCAATAATTATTATTTTTCCAATCAAAATTTACATTTGTATTTGATTTTTTGTGAGTCGTCCAAATATTTTTGGTTTTCAATTTCCCATTTTTTTTTTAGAACTTTTGCTATTTGCTTCTTCTGTTTTTCTTGTTCTTCAACTTTGCTTTTATTCAATATTTGTTTACTTTTGTCCTTTTCAAGGATGTTCAAATCAATATTTTTTCTTTTTTCTTCAATTGATTTATCGCGTAATTTCTTTGCTTCAATTCTTTCATGCTCATTCCTTTTCACTTTTTTCAATTTTTCTAGTGCTTTTTTATTGATTTCATCAAATTTTTTTTTCTTTTGTTGTAATTTAAATTATTTTTTATATATTTGGTACCATGTCTAAAGATTGATTGAGTTTCGTTTCGCAGATCTTTTGATCTCTTAATTCGAGATTATGAAGCAAATCTTCCCTTTTCTTCTCAAAACTTTGATATATTTCTCCAATTTTTTCCTGTTTTATCTTGTCTTTTCTATATTTCTCAATTTCCTCTAAGAAATAATCCATTGAATCCAAACCGTCTTTATTTTCTTGATTATTACGAAAAAAACCAACAGTTTTTTGGAATTTTTTCACCAGATTTTCTTGGTTTCTTTCACAAAAAAATTGCTGAAATATTAAAAATATGAAAAAATTTACAAAATTGTTGTTTTTTGCAACCATGAAGCATTCGAATTGTTTAAAAATCCTTCCATTGAATTTTTTCTTTCTGGATCTTTAACATGGAAGGAAACAGATTTTTGATTTCTTTTGGAGATCTCCTTTTTTTTCAATGCAATGTTTTTCAAGGAATCTAGAAATTAATTTTTTTTTTAATTCTTTTTTTTTTTTGCCTGATATTCTTTTCGTGTAATGATCCAATTTCATTTGTGTGATTTCAGGGGGTTCGTTTTTTGGAGGGTTGACCATTTTTTCAAAAATTTGCATCTGTTCTTGGATGAATTCCTTAGTCACCCCGAGTTCCAAACATGATGTTAAGGTTCTTGGTGTATTAAAATTGATATTATAGCTAACTCCATTAAAATAAAGCAATTCTTTTTTGGATTTGTCTTGTTGGGTATTTGCCAGCTGGGAAGAAAGGTTGGTAAAAGTGAAAATGTCATACTGGGGTGTGGAAGAGGTGGCTTGTTTGGTTCGGGGGGAGTTACCATTGAGATTTCTATTGCTTTGCATTTTTTTAATCGTATAATAAAATTATTTTTTTGCTATTATTTTTAAGTTTTTGGGTAGTTTTTTTTTAAATTTGGAGTTTCATAAAAAAATATTTTTTACAAATTTTCTAAATGATTTTCTTTTTAAAAAATGGCTGTATCGTAAAAGTTAATTTCAATATTGACAAAAAATATTCTCTATCCATCTCTACATAAAATAGCCAATCATAGACATATACATTTTTTTGGGAGAGACTATTTAATTAAATAACAACATTTGAAAAAAAAAATGTGTTTAGTTGAAACCCGTTTTTTATAAAAAAAAAAAAAAAAAAAAAAAAAACTGAAAAGAATTTTGAAATTTTTAATTTAAAAAATGTTTAAAGATTGACATTTCAACCCAACACTTCTCTCAAATTTTCCTTAAAACGAATTTATTTTATGAAAATGTTACGAAAATTCGCAAATTTTGTAAAATCAAAAATTAAATAATAAAACATAAAGAAATAAAATTTCCTTAACTGATAAATACCATGAACCCTAAATTGTTTTTTTTAATCATTTTCCTTGGATGCTTGGCTTTCCTCTCCGCTCAAACAGTGAACCCCCTCACTCTTTGTGAAACTCAATGTCGTGGACCCATATTGAATTGCTTCAGCTCTCCAATCTGCAAGGAAGCCTTTGAAACATGTTATCCAAAATGTCACAAATTTGAGGACAAAAGAATGAAGCTCGACTTTGTTTGTTTCACTGATTGTCTAACACCTTATGAGTCCCAAGCCAAAGAGGAAGTTTTACAATGTGCGGACTTCTGTAATTTCAGAGATGGCTTTAAATTACTTTTATAATTGATTAAATACTAAGAAAACTTTCTGAAAAAAAAAATATATTTTCCTCAAATTAATAAAAAGAAATAAATAGTCAAACGACAACATTCTTCCTACTTTAAATCCATCGCATTTTCTTCCCATTTTGCCACTCTCCTTCCCTTTCAACTCCATCTGACCCCAAATAAAGTCCTCTACCATGTTGTTTACCCTTCCTCCATTCGCCTTTATATCTTCTTCCATCCGGCCAATAAAACAATCCATACCCATGTTTCTTATCTTCATAATAATCCCCTTCATATCTTCTGCCATCCCTCCATTTAAACACCCCCTTACCATGCATTTTATTATCTTTCCATTGTCCAGTGAACTCCCTGCCATCCGGCCAAAAATATGTGCCCTGCCAATGCAAGTTGTTATTGCAGAAATCTCCTATATACCTAGCACCATCTGCCCATCTAAACTCACCCTTACCATGTTTCATCCCCATATAATAAGATCCCTCATAAGTAGCACCATCCACCCACTTTTCCACTCCGAACCCATGCTGTTTATCAGAAACCCAATCTCCAGAATACGATGCGCCGTCTTTATGCAAATAAAACCCTTTGCCATGAGCTTTATCATTGAACCACGTACCCTCGTAAACATCTCCATCAGCATGAATCAAACGCCCTTTACCATTAGCCATCCCCCCTTGCCAATGCCCCTCGAAAATCGAGCCATCCATCCAAATTTGTGTGCCTCTCCCATGACGCATGTTCCCTTTCCATTGGCCGATATAAATAGCCCCATTATCTAATGCCACCGGACCCTTCTCTACTACGTAAGGGTCGTTTGAAGTATTATCCTTTTCATAAGCGAATGACCCCAATTTCTCCATTATTTGCTTCGTTTGAGGAGGGATCAGGTCACGATATATATCAGTCATTTTGAAATTTTTATTAGCTTGGTTTGAAGTGGCAGGCTCAGTATTTGTGGGGTTCTCAGGAAACATGCCATTGGGCTTTTCAGTGAAGGAGCGGGATTTCACTTGGAAGAGGTTATTTTGGTAGTTTGAAACTTTATATGGGTCGAACTGCTCATCATCAAGCTCGAGGTTAGGATATTGATCAAGGACATTTTGGAGACTTGGATTCAGGTTTCGCCGCTGACGAGTCGAAGGTTCGTCATCACACATGCAATTTCCCATTGGGAGAGTTCTTTTGATTTTTCGAGACTGTTTTATGTTAATTTAAGGGTTTTTAATTTTTTTTTTTAATTTGATGCTTTTTTTGAATTAAATTTCTGTTTTTAAGCTTTTGCAATTTTTTTGAAGAGTTTTTGTGTGTTTTTTTTAATTTTTTAAACAATTTTGATAAATTTCAAATTTTTTTTTATTTAAAATTGTTATTATTTATTTTTTCAAAAAAAAGAAAAAAAAGAAAAAAAATCGAATTTTTTATTTTTTTGCTTCTCGAATCAAATCGAAAATAAAAAACCATATTTTCAGATAAAACAATCATCATGCAGATTCCTCCTCAAACATTCTTTCCAGAATTCGAAATTCATAAGATCTTTAAGCAGAATTCTTCCCAATGTCCTCTCGTTGATTTTCAACAGCTTCCCTCAATCTTCAAACAAACCAAATTTCTACCAGACCCGACCAAAATAGATGAATTTTTCAGCGAATTCTTAAAAGCCGCCCCTGAAATGAAGGATTCAAATCTAGTTTTTAACCAATTCCACATCATAGCCCTCCTTCTAAGCCTATATCCTAATTATACATCAGAGACATTAGCCAAATTAAGGATTCAATTGAGGCTTCCAGACAAAGCACCAGAATCTCAACCTAATTTTCCGTTGAGTTTAATAATTAAAGAAACATTGGGTATAAAAGCAGCTCTTTATTCAGAACTCCAATCTACAATTTTGGGGTCTACCCTGAAAAAAAAGGTTGATTTGAAAGCTTTAGAGGATTGCTTTAAGCTTTTTGCCGATCTTCTCCTAACAAAAGAATTAATGAAAGATCTGTTCAACAAATTTATACCAAAAGATTCTATCCCAGAGCCTGTTCCCAAGATTATAGATGCAATAAATCCCGATGCTCTTTTTAAGTTAATAAAATCGACCAAATTGAATGAATTCCCTGAAATCTACAGTCTTTGGCTGAAAAGAATCACGAAGCTAGCAACCGTCTCATATAATTTCAGAGACTTCGAGGTGATGATAGAATTCGCACATAAAATGATAGGAATTTACCTTGATTTCCAAAATATCGACGCCAACAAGAATGGGAAGATCAGTGTTCAGGAATTCGTAAACGCAATTGAAAAGATGAGAATCAATGTTCCGGAAAAAACTTTTATTCGAGATTTCGACCTCATCAATGCAGATAAAGATGATGGCATCACTTATGAGGAGCTATGCGAATATCTGTTGCCTGAAGAAAAAATCGGAGAACTTTATTCAGATCGTTTAAAAGGTTTCTTCTTGAAATATGATGAGAAAGTCACAGAGGAGTTCATCAAATGCTTCCAAAGTCTGGATATTGACCATAATGGCGAAATCAATAAGAGAGAATTTCTTCAGGGGATGCAAAATAATAAAAACCTCAATATCACGGGAAGGGATCTTTTGCAACTATTTAATGCATTGGATAAAAACAAGGATGGAGCAGTGAGCTTTCAGGAATTTCATCAGGGAGGGATGGAAATTGGTATTTTTGGAAATAAAGGCGATGAAATTAAAACTGAAGAAACAAATGAAAAAAAGGAAGAAAAAAAAGAACAACAAAAAAAAGAAAAAGAAGAAGAAAAAAAAGAAGAACAAAAAGAAGAAAAAAAAGAAGAAAATAATGAAAAAAATAATGAAAAAAATCATGAAAAAAATGATGAAAAATCCGATTTAAGAAAAAAAAGTGATATTATAAAAAATAAGAATCTTGAAGAGGAAATAAAGCAACAATCTTCGAAAAAAGATAATACCAAAATCGACAAAATCACCAAGAAACCCACTGAATTCTATTCAAACGAAGTCGAAAATTTCAATAATTTTCTGAAACAAGAAGAATTGGATATGATGAAACTTGAGGACTTGCAGGCAAAGGATGGGGTGTTGCGTTTTTTTGAGAGAGAGATATGGGATTTTTTCAATACAATTAATGAGTTGTTGGTGAAAGATACAGAAGAAGGAGAAAATGCTGATAATTTAGAATATATTTTAAGGTCGATGAAATCGTTTTTTTTGATTGTGAAGAATGAAAATGAAGAAAACGCACCGAAATTCCTGAAATTGAATGAAATGATGTCAGAATTTATCAAAGATTTCAAGAAACACACGCAGGAAAACAAATTGCAAGAGTTGAAAAAATATTATGAGAAATTTTTGCTTCTTAAAACTGACGTTTTGAAGAAATTCAAAGATGAAAATAAATTAAAAAATTCTCAAATTCTGGAATTAACGAAAAATTTGCAGAAAAAAACAGATGAATTCATTACTCTTAAGACGACATCAGAAGCCAATGATAGGAAATTCACAGAATTGGAATTAGCTCTAGAAGAACTAAGGACCACTGATGAAAAATTGAAAAAAGACAATTCAGAGCTCATCAAAATCAAAATAGAAGTAAAAAACTAAATTTTTCCCCTGATTTTTACAAAAGATTAATTTAGCTTTCAGAGAAAATCAACATTCAGACGAGCCAGAACATTTTTTTAAAGAATGAAAAGGATAAGATCGAGAAATTTTTGCAGATCAAAGAAAAGGAATTTAAATCAAAGGAAGATAAACTACAAGAGGACAGAAATAAACAATTCCAAAATGAACAAGATCTCATGTCTAGAGAAATTGCATTTTTGGAGAAATGCAAACATGAGGAAAAAAACCAGCACGATTGTGAAGCGAATTTAAATAGAAAAAAGAAGGAAATTGAAGGTTTAAGCAAGGAAACTTGGGAGAAAATCCATATTCATTCAGATATTGAGAAGCAGCAATATGTGAAAATATTGAAAGAATACAAGGAGGATTTCGAATTAAAGGCCTTAATGAGACAACTTGATGAGAAGACAGAAGAAGTGAAAAATAAAGATGAGGATTGGGAAATTGAGAGAGAAAAAATGATAGCTAGATTAAATGAATATAAAAGAAGAATGATTGATTTAGAAACTAAAGTTAGTGAGGGATTAAAGGAGAAACAGAAAACTGATGAGGAAATTAATCAATTAAAGATTACGATAGGGGATTTAGCACAAAAATTAAGTGAGATGCAAACTAGTGGGAAAACAACATTCACTGATACCAATGATGGAAATTGCAAGAATGACAACAGCTTTTGGGGATGGTTGGGCTTTACAAAGAATTAATATTGGTCCTAGGAAAAAAAAACTAAATATGGTTTGAATTTTATGATTTTATTACCTAAATGGAATTTAAAAGTTTTTAAAGAAATTTTGATTTTGTTAAAAAAGAATAAAGAAATTTCAAAAATAAATACTTTAATATTTTCAAAAATTGCTTTCTTTGCAAAAAAATGAAATCTCAGAGTTTTCATCTTTTGATTTTCTTGATTGTCATCGATGTTCTTTTGAAAAAGGCAAGCTCACAAAATTGCATCACTCCTGATATCAGCACAGCTAATATCAGTGATTTCGCATCGAATGACTATACCTTAACTCTCATGGTTCAAGGTTCAAATTTGAATCAGTCATACTGTGTAGATGTGCTAAATTGGCCCATTTCTAACGATACGCTTTACAATTGGTCAAATATTGAACAAGGTTCTTTGCATATAATTACAAGAAATATATTTTTTTTTAACATAATGTTTTCAAATACTTTTTTAAAATGAGAGAAAAAAAAAATTATAATTTGTATAATTTGTAGCTGCTTTCAACATGTACACTGCTTTGTATCAGAAATGGTTAGCGCGTACAAGTGATACTGCAGATCCGACCAATGACTGTTTGGGAGTTGCCAGGATCATTTTTTGCACTTACCAATATACTTATTGCGATGAGGATACCAATACAAACGTAAAAAAAAACCAAAATTATTGAAATCTTTATCTCATAATAATTAAGACTAATACAATTTGCAGCTTCCTATGTGATATTTGGGTAGATCGATGTCCATCAGTATTAAAATATAAAAAAGGGGTATTTATTATTATTTTAAGGAAACTGACACTTATAATTTGATATGTTCTGGTTCTAGAAGCACCAATTGTGCTTTTGGGGATACACTCCGAAGCTGGAAGGGGTTATTGCTGGTTTTGGTAGGGTTGCTTCTATTGTTGATTTAAAGAAAGTCATCAGAAAATTCACCTTTTTTATTAAAGGTTATTATTTATTAATTTCAGGTAAAAAACAAAACAATTCAAAAAATTTATACTTTTTTTCCTGTGGTTCCTGTGGTTTTACTTTTTTTAGGTGTTTTAATTTTATAAATTTATGAAAAAAATTTTGTTTGGTGTTTTAAACGAAAATTTTAAAAATAATTAATAATTTGATTTCTATAATTAGAAAAAATATGAGAAGTGTCAGACTTTTGAAATAGAAAAAGACAAAAAACTTCCTTTTCTTCAAGAAATTCATCGAAACGTAGAAAAATTAACCTCCAAAGTTTCTGAAAATAAATCAAAAACTATGCTTATCAAAAAATAACAATCTGACTTGTATTTATTTTAAAATCTTTCCTTCTATATTTTTTTTCCAAAATTTTTTAGAAAGTATTCAAAAATTTTGGCGTTAATGAAAATTTTATTATAAAAATTTTATTTAATAAATGAAAAAATTTCCTTCTTAGTCGACCCAAGAATCTCAAAAATCATTTTTTTAATTTTTCTTTCAATACTATAATATTATTCAGACCACAAAATTAAATAGATAGCTGTTTGATAAAACAAAAAACACAAAAAATTGTGAGTGGTGATAAAAAAGTCCCTTTAAAAAAGGGTTTCATCGCCAAGTAAAATTTCCTAGATTTCTGAGTGGTTTTTCCTCAGATTCAAGCTTAGATGTAACTTGATAGTTCGATTTTTCATCAGTGTTTGGTGGCTCACCCCATTGTTCGATTTTTCTTCATCTTCATTTCCCCATTGCCCCTCTTCACAGCTTGACACTTTCTTCCTGTTGATGTTTTTCTCTTCATTTGAACACAAAGATAACATGCTGGCGCTTCTGACAACTTCTTCTCTTTTTCTGTCAAAGTAGTCATACATTTTGTCTATTGGCGACTTATAAAAAACTTGCTTCGAGTCGAGGAACTCATAAATTCTTTGCTCAATCTCAGAAGGCAAAACCAGATCGAGAGGCTCTGGTTCTTGAAATACGGAAGGAGAGAAGGAAGCAATATGAGTGGAATCTTTGCCGTTCATTGGGTAATATAAGAGATTTTTTGCTCTAAGTTTGTATTTTTTATAAATTTATTATAATTCCGGATTAAATCATCATTTCTGATCCCATTTATTAATGTGTTTTTAACAATAAAATTCATCGATGTTGATTGGTTGATTTTAAGATTCATTATGACTCTCGGAAAAGGGAACTCTTTCATCATGGTCGTTTTGTGTCAAATTTTTGTATCCCGATTCCTAAAATATATTTAAAAACATAAAAATTCAAAAAACAAGGCTTCTTTATACTAAAATACCTCAAAAAAACTTATAAAAATGGGTTGTTTATGGGGTGGAGAAGAAATTCGGCAAGATTTAAAAATATTTAAACATATTTTTGAAAAATAAAAAAAAAAACGCTTGCAAAAATCAAAGTTACCTGTTTTCTCAAGGTTTCATTGATTCCTCCTACCACAGCACCGAAAAATGCAGATATCTCAAAAATCAAAATTTTTTCAAAAGATGTCATTTCCTTATGTAATTTTGGCTCATGTTCCCTTTGAAACAATGCAAAGATCAAACCAGAAATTAGTCCCGTGACCATAGTTATCAAGAAAATCACAGCAGTTTGTAATCTTGAATCGATGATTTGCTTCCTTTTGTTCGGATTCACGAAATAAAAGATGTCGTTAATGAGCATTATGAAAATTATCGAGTTAGAGCCGTCTATGAAAATGCCCAAAAATGCAAAAATGATTAATCTTGAGAACAGATTGAGACTTTTTAGAAAGGGGATAGTGAGGAAAAGACAACAAAATCCAAAGAAAATCATTATTATTGCAGAAAACAAGAAAATCATCGATGAGGCATTTTGCGTGAATTGGTTGAGTTTCAAATTAAGGGTTACTAAGAAACCAATAAAAATCAAGATGAGACCTAAAGACTAAAAAAAGTTTCGCTTGGAAAAATAGATTGATTTTTCGATACCAAAGAAAACGAAGGAATATGCAGAAATCCTAAAAAACAGAGAAGAGTCAGAAAAGAATTCAATGAGTTGAAGAAGGCTCCAAATATGACAGAAATTACAATAGATATCATTTAAATATGTATTTGGAAACAATATTAAGTGTTTTTTTTAGTTATTAGACTTTGCTAAAAAAAAGCTGTGGACATACTTTACGAAACCATTTTTTTTAAAAAAAAAACTAAATTTTGCTTTTTTTCAAAGAAAAAGTAAAAAATAAAAACATTTTAATAAATTTTTTTTTTTATGAATCGATGATTTTTTCTTTTTTTATTGTTTTTCTCATATCAAAATTATGTTATTATATAATAATTTTGGTAAAATGTCCCTTTAAAACTCAGAATTCTCTTCATTTTAGATTAACCTGTGGTAAAGAGTCTTTCACATTCATCCTTCATAGTTTTAATCAAATCATTGATAGGAGAGTTCTTATTTTTAATCACAGAACATGCAACGACATGTCTATAATAAAAAAAAAAATAATTCCATTTTCATACTAAAGAAAAATTATACCTGCTAGTTCCGCAGTTCCTACCTAAAACTTCCTTTGATTTTACAAAAACATAAGGCACATTCTTAAAATATTAATGTTTAATAATTTTGGTTCAATGAATTTGTGGTACTTTATCCTCGCAAAGCAATGGTAAATGCAAAATTATTTCCAAAGGTGCTGCATCTGCGGCCAATATTATCAATTCCGCTATTCCTCGGTTCAAAGTTTTTGTTGATTCGTTTGCTCCTTTTTTAATCTAAAAATCTTATAAATTAATAAGCCTTCGAATTTTTGGCAACTTGTTTTAATGCAGCGGATTGCTGTATGAGATCAAGGACTTTGCTTGCAAGTTCATCATCAGCCAGAGGTGTGGCTCTTTCAGGGAAGTCAAATTCAGCCTAGAAAAAATAAGCAATACAAACAAATTTCAGAAAATACCATTTTATTTAAAGAACGAAAAATAGAAAGATTCCTTTTGTTTTTGTTTTGTTTTGTATTAAGAAATATTTTATTTAATTATTTAAAAAAAATGGGAAATCTCATTAATTTGTTTGAACTTAATATGATTTCCATTTTTTTCTTTTTAAGTAATATGCAAAATTAGAAACTAACAT
>Ga0302186_10002873_pt1 | contig 12967 bp, 15 predicted proteins | sample II_Bog_E1_2_FD_198782 | JGI IMG/M metagenome (GOLD analysis project Ga0302186, IMG submission 198782) | Peat permafrost microbial communities from Stordalen Mire near Abisko, Sweden - II_Bog_E1_1 | ecosystem: Environmental > Terrestrial > Soil > Wetlands > Peat | place: Sweden: Abisko... | reverse complement strand
TTTTCTTTTGATTAAAACAAATTTTTTTTAAACAACAAATTTTTTTTTTTGAAAACAATCAAACCACTTCCATTTTGGAAAGTGGTTTAGTTGTATTTTATAACCTCCTCATTTTTTTTCAAAATAAAAAACTTCAAAACACAGAAAAAAAAAAAAAACATTAACATAAAAAAATATATATTAATTTTTTTTTAAAAAAGAACCTCTTTTATTTAAATTATTTTCACCAACAGATCAAATAAATAATCTAAATCTTTATTAAATTCCAATTTTATTCCATTCAAATTCAAAAAATTCAGCTCTGTTTGCGGCTGATTGAAAGCCGCAGTGATTTTCCCTTCAGGAATTGAAAAATGTGTTACCAAAGGGCTGCTTTTCAAGCTCCTTTCCAATTTAAATTCTATTTCTTTATAATCAACCAACATAAACACTCCCAATCGTTTCAAGTTTTCCTTTAAATCAAGAACCTTTTCTCTCTTTTGTTTTTTCAAAGCCTTGGCTCTTAAATTCACCATTTCCTCATAGACTACTTTCCCTGTTTGTAGCCAATTTTCACTTTTTCCTACATGATTCTTCTTTTGATCTTTGAGATCATATTTCTTATAGTCTTGATCTACAAAAATGCTTTTTTCCAACTGATTTTTCTCATTTTTTATGTCTTCTAAATAGACTTTCTCAAAGCCTTGTAACTGATCAACATCTTTCTTCTTTTCTGCAGCAAATTTCTGAGTTTGTGGCTTTTTTATCGCTTCCATTATTGAAATAATCCTTTTCTGAAGGAAAGTTATCGGTTTTTTACGGGAGAAATATGGTATGCTCAGGAAATTCTTCAAGGTGTTGAGGATTTTCATTGCGCCTGATTGTTTAAGGTTTATGTCAATTGGTTTAAGATTTAGTTTGAAATCAATAGTTTTCCCATCAATATCAAGACCTGAAGTGACGAAAGTCACACTCAATCCGTTTTTAAGCGAGATCAATGAAGCTTGGGGATTTTGTTGATTCTGGAAGCAAAAATATCGTTTTAATAAGAAATCCAAAATAAAAATTCGACTTTTTTTTCCATCGAGGCTTTTTCATCGAAGATTTTCTTTTTATTGAGGCTTTTATCAAAAATCGGAATCGTGAAGGGGGCTTCATATCTTTCCGGTTCAAACTCTTCAGATTCTAACGCAATGACTTGCAAAGTTTCTGATTTGATATAAAGGCTTAAAGTATTGGGCGTTTGATTAATCGCGATGTCAAAAACTGGCTCCTGGATTTGAATTTCCATTAACTTATGCCATTCTTCGAAGATTTCTAACTTCAAATACATAAAATTCATATGGAAGGCCATATGCCAAGGAGAATCTATTAATTTATTCAAAGAATTCATGATGTTCGGTCTTTTGCTTAAATTGTTGATATGTGCACTCATCAATAATGAGTTTTCTATTAATTCGAGTTTCTGAGAATCCCGATATGCGATCAACCGATTGAACCATATTGCTAATTCAAACCATTCTCTAGCAATTGTCCTACTTAGGTTCTTATCAGGACAATTTATCATGGGCTTGATTCGAGGTTTAAAATGAGACATTATTTCTAATAAATCATATGTCTGGAAAAAATCAATCAAATGGGTCATTTCTTCAAGTGCCTCACGTTGGATTTTCATGACAATTGCTTCAGAGACAAGATGGATCTAAAGAAAGATAAAGGGTCATACGTTTTTTTTTCTACTAAATATATGTTTTCTTCAGGGTCGAGGATCTGCTCATCTGAAAATAAGGTGAGATCGATTTGTAATTTGCCTTGAATTTCGAATAATTTCAAAACGAACTTTTGCTCTTTGCCATTAAAATACCTTTGAAAATTTACATCAAATTTTAATAAACAAATTACATTTTCATATAACATTCCAAATCGAAATAATTAATGGCCTCAAAAATCCCTTTTTTAGAATTTTTGGTGTTTTCGTACAAGGAAAATGGAATATAAAGTTCTGATTTTGTGTTGAAATAGCACATGACGCGATTTAAAACGATCGTTTTCATTATCAGATTTTTCGTTTTTCCGGCCTTTGGATTTGTTTTGGATTCGAGATTGATGTACACGAATTGTGACTTCTGATTAAAATCTTCAAGAGTGTTTGTTTTCGAAGAAAACATTTGAAATTCGTGAGCCAAGACCCCAAAACCAATTGGATTGGAGATTTGGTCATCTTCATACCTCAAATGAAAATTCTCAATAGAGATCTAAAATATTTTAATGGACCTTTTTAAAACAAATTGATAAAAAATATATAACTATATAATATGAAAAATACATGAATCATGGATATGAACAATACATGTATAATGTCTAATTTACTTATAATTCGCTATACAAATATATACATATATGTGAAAAATAACTAAAATATAACAAAACATAAAGTACAAATATAAAAAAGTAGAGATATATTGACAAAATATTTTTTAATGGGTCACCTTGATGTTTCTAAACACCTCAAAAATCAATTTATCCCTATCTGTTGGCACCCCCTTTTCTTTTTTAGGTGCATCTTTTTTCTTCGCGTTTTTCATCATCACCTTCTCCAGAAATAAAGACTTCAATAAGGAAAATTTGTTGTTTTTTGGTTCTTTCGCCTTCTTTTTCAGATTCTCCAATTCCTTATTTAAGTCATTTTTCTCCTCTTCTGTCTTCAAATAATTGAAATTGGGACCTAATATCACGAATAGTTCTTTCAAAGTTATCTTCAAATCTTTTGTTTCCATAATCGAAAGGACTTCAATTTTCAATTCTTTGATCATTCCAGATTTCAAATGGCAAAATAATGCGAGAGAATTAAATTGTTCATTGATTTTTTTGGGGTTTAGAATCAAATTTGAGAAAGACATGGTTTTATCAGTCAATTGCAATGTGAGTTGATCTTTGGAAAAATTCAAGAGGTATTCCCCAATAATCTCATTGAGAAGCTTGAAGATTGGAAATTTGAGCATTATTTATTTTATTTTTTTTGCTTGTTTAAAAAAGAAAAATTAGAAAATTATAGTTTTTTAATAAATTTTTAATTTATGAAGTGTTTTTGAATAAAAGCTTCAAAATGAAATAAAATCAAAATTATTTAAATAACTATTCTGAATAGGTGTTACGAAATACGAGTCATAACCCCTCTGCAATATTTAAAAAAATATAAATTTATTTTAGTTTAAAAATCTCCAAAAACGCAATAAAAAAGGGTCTACTTTTCCCAATTCAAAATAAAAAACCCTTCACTCATTCACACATTTTTTAATAAATAATCTCTTTCAAAAAGAAAAAACATAATATTTTTCATTTTTGTCTGTGTTTATTCTTCTTCTACTACTTTCACTTCCTTTGTTACCATCATGTCCACCACTCCTCTTCTCACTTTCCTCAAAGACCATAACGACAGAGTACATTTTTTTCATTTTCTAACAATTTTTTTTTAGATACTACGTAATTTCATCCATTTTTTATATTCATTTTTTTTTTAGAGATATAATGCTGAATTCCAAGAATTAAAGCTCCGAGGATCCGGCCAATTCGCTTCAGTTTTTGAAGTAATGAACAATCTTGATGACAATAGTTATGCAATCAAAAAGATTCCGCTTTCTTTCAATAAGCTCAAGCATAATTTCAATAAGACGCTAGAGAAAGTTCTAAGGGAAGTCAAGCTTTTGGCTCGCATTTCTCATCCTAACATCATCCGTTATTATAACAGCTGGATTGAGTTAAAAGAAGCCTCACCCAAAAACCCAAAAGCCACTAACTCACATGAGACTCTCATCGACGTCATCAGAGAGGATTTAGATCAGAGCCCAGAAATCGATAAGCTCGAAAAGGATTCGAGTTTCGAAATATGTTGGGATATTTCTGATCAAGAAGATTATGAACAAAGGACTTCCTTTCAGAAAATCCAGAAGAAATATGCGAAATCCTTTAATCTCAATGAAGATGTTGTGTCTGAATGCTCAGAAATCACCATTTTCATACAAATGGAGCTCTGCGAAGAAACATTGGAGGATTATCTTCTGAGAAGGAATTCAACGCTTTTCGAATTGAAAAGACGTTCATTTGAAAAATATCAACAGGCCAAAAAGACTTTCCTCAAAGAAGCCAAAACCATCTTCCATCAAATAATTGCAGGCTTGCTTTATATCCATAACAATTGTTTCATGGTTCATAGAGATCTCAAACCTTCTAACATCTTCCTGAATCGAAATTTGGTGGTCAAATTGGGAGATTTCGGTCTAGCGAAACAATTGCAACCTTTTAGTATGAATCCATTGATTTCCGAATTTTCTTTATTGCCAAATGAAAAAAGTTCTGAAACATTACAAGAAAATGGTACTTTTATTTATACCAGCCCAGAACAATCGAGGACTCATGTGAGTTTCGATGAACGGGCTGACATTTATTCCTTGGGCATTATCGCCTTGAGGCTTTTTCATCCTATGGCCACTATGATGGAATTCTTTGATGTGGTTAAGAGTTTGAAAGAAATGAAAATGATGCCTGATGAGAAAAAAGAACTATCAGAGATATTAATGAAGATGATCAGTGAAAAGCCGCATGAAAGGCCGAATTTAAAAGATATCAAAGAGGTTTTTGATAGAATTCTAGAAGAAGAAAGCCTTGAATGCAAGAATCTGGGTATGAACAAGGTGAAATATGAAGGCAACTCCTTTTTTGTTGAGAAATGGCTGAAAATCATTCAGAAGAAATTATATGTCTTTGCGGGAAAAGATGAGAAAAAAGCTGAAAAAGTGTTCATTTTGGAAGATTGCAACGTGAAGATTGATCAGAAAAAGGAAGCTGTGATCATAGAACATCCATTCCAATTAGGTTGTTCTATTATAAACAATGATGGAAATGAGACGAAAAATACAGAGGAATTGTTTAAAATGTTCCAGGAGGAATTTGGAGATCGGACAGAATTGATTAATTTCTGCTTTTGGTCAGATAGAAGCTTAGAAATTAAAATTTAAAAATGAATTTATAATAGGTGATAAGGTCGGTTTTTCCTGCTGGAAAATCAAAGGCCTTTTATTTAAAAGGATTATTTAAAAGAATAATATTATAAACAAAGTTTTTAAAAATATTCGGATTTTTAGTGTCTATATAATTTAAATAAAATTAATTCAAAAAAATGTCTCAAAAATGAGAAATTGTTTAAAAATTAAGGTAATTGTTTTGTTTAAAATATTTTGTTTTGTTATTTGTCACTAAAATTCGTTGTTTTGTCATATACGTTAATTATTTTACAAATTATAATACAAAATTTAATATTTGTTATTACATTTACCAAATTTGAACAAAACTCAAAAACCATTCAATAAAAAATAATTTTACAAAACTTCAAAAAAAATTAAAATTATCGCTTCCAATTTTGTTTTAGGCAGCCAAAAAAAAAAAAAAAAATTAAAAGTCGAGTTTTTTATAAAATTAATTTTATTGCCTGAAAAAAAATAAATGACAAAGATAATCAATATCCACAAGTTCCATTTATAATCTATAATAAATTAAAAAAAACGAGTTCTCCATTCTTCTTTCTACACTTTCAGCTTCTTTAATTTATGCAAAAAAACCTCTTCTCCTTCTCCTTCTCCTTCCCATTCCATGCCTCTTCTTTTTTCAACTTTCTCTTGATTTCCTTCAGTTTTCCTCCTGCCAACTCGAACTTTGATTTTCCTCTTGAAATTCTTGTTTTTATCTTCGAACCCGAAAGCCTGGTTTTGTAAAATGAATGGTTTATTGAGTGTTCTAAGGAAATTCAATGTGGCTTCTTCAATGTTCATATTGTTCAAATTTCCATCAATTTCATTGACTTCATAAAAGACCTCATTGTCTAATTCGAGGCTTTGATTTAAGGAGGATTTGTTGAGAATCGTCAAAGCACAACTGGAATTCAAGTTGTTGGTTTCTATCTCATCATTGCCATCTGATTCGGTCTCCATTTTGTCGACTAAAGACATTAGAGATTGGTTTTGATGTTGATTTTGTGAGGTTGTGATTTCAAGCTTTGAGAAAATCTGCGGATCACACAGATCTTCTGAGTCTTCGAGACTAAGGAAAGAAGAAAATTCATGTGATTAGTAGGAAAATTAGAGAAAATAATTAAAAAAAATGAACAAAAATCGAATTTTATAAGAAATAAACGACCCTCGAAGCGAAATAATCTGGGAAATTATATAAAAATGAAAAAAAATATAGGAGGAAAGAAGTCATGAGGGATTTTTTGAAGGTAGAGGAATTTGATGAGAAAATGGAAATAGAAAATCGATGGAAAAACCAAAATTTTAAAAAGTTTCGAAGGCGTTTATTAATGAAAAAAACGGAAATTACCATGGATCGGGTAAAGGCATGATGAGGATCGGGTTGAAAGCTGCGAAAGTAGCTTTGTTTGAGGGCGAAGCCTGATTTTTGATGAAATTCATGGATGTGTTGACCTTGTTGAGGATCAAATTTTAGGTTATGTTTTGTTTTTTTCTTTGAGTTTTTTTATTAGAAAACAAGGAAATTATTAAAAATCAAAGAAATTTATTAGGATTTCTGTTATCTAGTAAATCAAACATATAAGAATCCAGCCTTTTCTATATAATTCCATATAAAAGCCTTCAAAAACTTCTACTTTCTAATGTTTTCAGGCTTATTTTTTGATTATTTGAGGGACATCATCTAATTCCTGATAGTCATAATATCCTAAAGCCAAAGCTCTAAAAGCTCTTTTTGGAAGAATGAGGATTGTGCTAAAGCCTAAGAGATATCCAGCGAAGAAATTGCCTGAAATTGATCGAAAAATATTGAAAATGAAGGCCATTTTTAGGATTTTTAAAATAGAACGATTTTTTTAAGGCTTTTAAAACTTAGAACTCGAAATATTGATTAAAAAATAAACTGAAGTCACTAAATTAAAACCCCACTCAAAATTTATAAAAAAAAACAACCCAATCAGCTAAAAAGCAATTTTTTTAATTTTCCATGGAAATCGGTATCCCATACCCTTAAATCTCATCCAATTTTTTCTTTAGAATCAATAGAAAAAGCTTTGGATTCTATCCCTGAGCCTGAAAAACAGGAAATTCTAGCCATTACAACTGAAAATGAAGATATATCTGAAGATAATCTTCAAAAAGGCAAAAATAAACACCCTTGGCCCAAACCCTTCCATCTGCATCATGATCTCAACCAATTATGCTTCGAAAAAAGAGAAAGGAAAATCGTCAACCGTTTAGGCTTCACTTTGAATCGGTTGGAGGTGGCAAAAGATAATGGAAAAACTGAGAAAAACGAAAAAAAAGGAAAAAAAGAAAAAAAAGAGAAAAAAAAAAATCAAATAAACGAAAAAAATGACAAAAATCAAAAAAACGAAATAAATGAAAAAAACGACAAAAATGAAAAAAATGAGAAAATTGAAAAAATTGAGAAAAATGAGAAAATGGAGAAAAATGAGAAAATGGAGAAAATAGAGAAAATAGAGAAAAATGAGAAAGATGAGAAAGATGAGAAAGATGAGATAGTGAAACCAGAGAAAAAAGATAAAACAGAGAAAATAGAGAAAAACGATAAAACAGAGCAAATTGAGAAAAATGATAAAACAGAGCAAATAGAGAAAAATGATCAAACAGTGAAATTCGAGAAAAACGAAAAAAACATGAAAATCCGAGAGAAAAATAAAAAACGAAAAAAAGTCCACAAAATTAAAAAAAAAGAAGAACATAAAGAAAAATCTTTTCTTTTGACAGTGAAGGAAAACGCAGGACTTCAAAAGCCTGAAACGGAAGGACCTCAACTGAAGATAAACAATAACGGAAATTTAGAAAAAAATGAGCTAAATAAAGAAAAAAATGAGCTAAATAAAGAAAAAAATGGGAAATCCGAGCTCAAATCCATAGAAAAGCAGTTAAATTCTGTAGAAAGCATTATTTTGGCTAATAATAATATTGAGAAAATTCCCTTAGAAACTCTTCTAGAGCCTCCTTTTGATAATGATAAGCAGCCGATAGATGAATCCTCTCAGCGTCAATTAAACCAAAAACCTCTAACAAAGCCTTCTCATCATCATAAGAACCCTTTAGGTTTATTAAGGAAACGAGGCCGGAAAAGAAAAGGGAAATTTCTGGCTATCAAACGACCTTCAGAAGGAGAAACTACGAATCTTTGTTTGACTTCTTCTTTGAATAAGATCTTTAAAAAGGGGGGAGGGACTACAAATGGTCGAAGGCCTTTGATTTCTAAGAAAATGACCTTTTCTATGAATATCTTTGATAACGTATATAAGGATATTTTAATGGGGAATGGAATGAACATTGAGGATCAAATCGACTTAAAAACCAATTCTGAGTCAAATAATGTGATGGAATCAATGGTTATGAATACTGAGGAGAAGAAAGAAATGATGTATTTTTTTATTATTATAGAATGAGGAAAATATTGTTTTATTGTTAGAAAATTGCCTCAAGATATCTCGAAAATCGAAAATAAGGGCGGAAGGGAAAATCTGTTGGAATTGTTCACAGAAGTACAGAATGTCAATGCCAATCTACAACCCGTCAAATCGTTCATCAATTGCGATCTGAGATATTTCAATTTCGATTTCTTGGTGGAAAAAATCGGATATTTTGACAGTATTTAAAATTTCTTTTCATTTTATTCATTTTTATCCTTTTTGTTCATTTTTTATTTTTATATATTTTTTTAATAATTTTATAAAGATTATATTTAGACAATATTCTTGATTTTTTGTGATTTTATAATAAATTAATGATTTTTATGTTGATTTTATATTGATTTTTTCTCAGTGATTTTTAAAAATGTAGTGATTTTTATAAAAAAAATTTCTTTAAGTAAAAAAATTTTCTTGATTTTTCTGATATTTTAATAATTTCTTCAGTTATTTTAATGGATCCGCCTTGGCGAATCAAAGGGGGTCAACAAAACGATTCCCAATTCATGTTTTCCAACAATAAGTTTTCTTTGGATTACAACACTATGTCTAATCAAGCGATTTTGAACCTCCATATCCAAAAGTTATCTCAGAAAGGTTTCATTTTCCTATGGATTCTCAACACTCAAATGAATGTGGGTTACGAAATGTTGAACAAATGGGGTTATGAGGTCATAGATCAAATAATTTGGGTGAAATTAAAGGATAATAAGATTTTTATGACTCATGGTTATTATTTCATGCATTCCTTCGAAATTTGCCTTGTGGGTTATAAATGTCCTATAGGAGAATATGTGGAATATCATTCCAAAGTGTCAAATAACCTGATTTTTGCTGAAGTGCGTAAGAAATCGCAAAAGCCTGATGAATTATATGAGATCATTGATTTATTGATGCCTGGAGCTAAGAAAATCGAGCTTTTTGCCAGAAACAACAATTTGAAGGCAGGTTGGCTTTCCTTGGGGAATCAATTGGGTGAAACATATGATAAATGGTTGAATATATTAGAATGTAACAATTGTCATAAGAATATCATGAAGGGGATTCCTAGATTCAAGTCTCGGAAGATCCATAATTATGATTTATGTAAGGATTGTATGACCATTTTAGGTTTAAATGAGATGGATTTCTTCGAAATGCGAAATGATATTGATGAAGATGTGTTACATCATTATCATAAATGCAACCAATGTGAGGCGGAACCTATTTGGGGTATTAGATTTGCATGTCAGGAATGTGAAAATTATGACTTATGTGAAGGTATTTTCTAATAAGCTTTATAAAGGAATAAATTGGGTTTTTTTTTGTATTTTTCTTTATATAGCTTGTTTCGATGAGAATTTATCAAGAGAAATACCTTTTCATTGTAGAGAACATAAAACCCTGGCTTTAGAATTACCTTTATTAGCCAATGGCCTGCCTGCGCATTGTGATAATAAGTAAATGATATAGAAATTTTTAGATATTTTATTTGATTGTTAGATGCAATGGATGCTTCCAAAAACCCATCATTGGACCTTGTTTTTCATGCACAATTTGCAACAATTTCTCTTTATGTAAGGTTTTTTCCATTGAAAACAAAGAAACCTTTTTGGAAAACATTTAGGCCAAAGCTGCTTTTTCATAAAGAACGATTGCGAATTCATCAATTCGAAAAACCATAAGCCGAATCATAAGATGGAGATAAAAATCGAGCCTGATAATAATACCAAGAAAAAAGGCATCAAATGTGCCTTTTGTGAAATGGATTTGCTCGAAGGACCCGTTTTCAAATGCGAAAATTGCTTCAATTTCTATTTTTGTCCTAAATGTTATGATAAAAAACCGGAATTCAAAACCAATATGGCCACTACTCATAAACCATATCATAATTTTGTCAAGCTCTTATAAAGGATAGGTTTTTTCTGAATAAAACACCCCAAAAACTATAAAATTTTCCCGAATTTTAACTTTTGCGATTTTTTTTTTTTAATTATTGAAATTTAACTAAAAAAAAACATGAAATTCCTGAGATTTTCATTTAATTCCTTAATTTTTTCACTATTCCTTATAGATGATTTGTCCATTATTGGAGACCATATGTTTATAACTGGAGTTTTTCTTATGAGTGGTGGGGCAATTTTTTGTGGCTTGAAGCAAAGCCTGTCTATCAATAGTGTTTTTCTTGGCCAAATGTCTATCATCTGCACCACCAGAAAGCAATCCTTTCATTGAATTGGAATTCATGATCTTATCAACTCTCATTAATTTATCCATGGGAGCAGGTTTCGGAGGGTCGAATATCGGGTTTCTATTCACAGTTTCATCATTGAACCTTTTTCCTCCAATTATCTTCACTTTATTCGGCTTATCAGCCAATTCATATTGTTTGCTTTCCTTATAAATATCAAGAAAACATTCCCCTTTGGCTTTAATATTCGAAGCCAATTCATCCCTTCTAGTAGACATATTAACATTACGAATCTTTTGGATTTTCGGGTTAAAAGGAAGAAATTCAGATATGGGCTGGCTCATTTGAACTGTTAAAGGAGAACCGAAGTTCTGTTCAATAGCTGCTATATTACGACGAATTATTGGCTTTTCAGGACGAACGAAATTGTCGGAACAGGTCGTGAAGACAGTTTCGCGGAAACCGGAAGGCTTGGAGACGCTATTGGATTCCATTTTTGATTGGGAGGGGTTATTTTAAGAGTTTGAAGAAGTTTTTGAATTAGAAATTATTTGATTTTTTGGATTAGGGATTTTATATAATTTAATAATTTTCTAGTAAATAAAATGTTTTTTGATTTTTTTGGTGCTTTTTTTAAAGATAAAAAAAATGGGTTTTTTTAAAAAAAAGTTGATGTTTGTAATTTTTTTTTAGAGGAAAATTATCTAAAAATAATGCTTTTTATTCATAGCTTTTGTTTAAATAATTTCATATTATGTTGAATTATAAATTAATTAATAATTTCCAAATAAATAAAATGAAGTAAAAACAATGACTTTCCAGCAATTTTCCTTAAAAATCCTGTTTTTTTCCATCCAAATCCTGCATATTTTTCCTCTCCCCATCCGATCCGAAGCTCTTTCTTCTCATTCCGTACTATTAAATCTCTTTCCAACTAATTAAAAAAAGTTTTTCTTTTTCAATTTTTAGTGGAATTGTCTTTTAAAATGTGGCCAGACTCTCGATTTCAAATTTCTATCCCTTTGTCTTGAAAAGTCCTATATTATCCCCCTTACAAACATCTTTTCTGAAGAAAAGGCTTTTCAGGAATGTTCTTATTATTTCGATAATACTCATGAAAGTTTTTATCAGGAAAGCAAGAAATTTTGCTTAGAAATGGGCTGTTATGCCCCTATTTCCAAAGAAATCCTGCCTCCAGAATTCGATATCAAGAATATTCAAAAGCTTAATGAATATTCATTTGTTCAAAAAAAGGATTCGAAGGCTAAAGAAAGGAAAAACCTTGGGAAAACTAATAAAAAGAGTTATTTTAATAGGAAAAAAGGTTTTTATTAGAGTTTTCTTAGAGAAAATACTCATGGATAATGGAATTCTGGATGAAATGGATGAAGGTTTGAAACAAGCGAGAGATAATATATGTAATAAAAACAATAAACATGAGGATTTCTTCATAGAATTAAAGAATATCCAGACAAAAGCGATAAAAGACCCGAAAATTTGTAAAAAGAAGCTTTTTTAAAATCTTTTATATAATTTGAATTAGCTTTGATCAAGATATTATCCATTTTCATTAGAAATCGACTGGCGGATATAGGTTTCCTCGTTGACAGTCTATCAGAAAATGAACGTATTTTTTGAAAAAAAATCCTTTTATTGTTTTACTTTATTAATAGTCTCAACTTTAAATAATAAATTCAATGAAGTCATTGAAGTCCTTTTAAAGCAAAAAGCCTCTTGTAATAAAACTTATTTAACATAAAAACACCAAAAAATCTTTATAAAATCTATTATTTTTCCTTCAAAATGGTCTTTATCTCATTGATATCATCAAAAACATGTTTCTTAAATTCTTTCATTTCCTTATTCATAATCATCATTCCAAGGATTTGAAAAATAGGCGGAAAAGTCAGATCTTTTCAATTGGATGAGTTCTTTTTAGGTGAAATAAATCAAGAGAATTGAAAACAATCGAATTTACTTATTCCGAAATCAGCCATTTCTAGCTGGTAAAATATAGATGTTATTGTTTAAACGAAACTCAGGATTTTCTTAAACATTTTCCTTGAACTCTTATTGATTTCAGTCAAGCGTTTCATTAGAAAAATCCCAAATTATAAATAATCCTGTTTCTTTTCCATTTTCTTCATTAATAAGGATTTCTTGAATTTTTTTCTTTTTTTTTATAGTAAATTTTCATTTCTTTTTTATTTTTATATAGTTAAATTTTATTTTCTATGTGGGTTAATAAATTTGTAAAATTAAAAAAAATTTTTTAAATAAAAAAATTGAAAACAAGCAAATTTAAGTTTTTTAAAAAAAAACTTTTTTGATTTAATTAAAAAATT
>Ga0302186_10002871_pt1 | contig 12973 bp, 10 predicted proteins | sample II_Bog_E1_2_FD_198782 | JGI IMG/M metagenome (GOLD analysis project Ga0302186, IMG submission 198782) | Peat permafrost microbial communities from Stordalen Mire near Abisko, Sweden - II_Bog_E1_1 | ecosystem: Environmental > Terrestrial > Soil > Wetlands > Peat | place: Sweden: Abisko... | reverse complement strand
TTAAATTTTCTCATTCTTTTTAATTTTCCATTTAACATCTTATTTCAAAAATCCTCACTGAATGATCATCACTACACGATGCGATCTGATAAACATTTTCACTCTCCATTTGTCTAAATTTAATTCTATTCACCGCCAGCGAATGTCCCATAAACTCTTTGATCATCCCAACAACACTAAACTCTCCTTTTTTCTCTTGGCTAATTGCGAGTCTCAAAAGCAGTATATTCCCATTTTCTAACCCCACAGCAACCAAATAAAACTTCTTCTCTTTTGCTTCTTGCTCACATTTTATAACTTTATCCCCAAAAGCATTAGCCATAATTGCCTCAGAAAAAGTTTTTTCTCCTGCAATTACAACTCCTTTTTCTTCGATTCTCCAAAGTTTCAACTTCTTATCTCTTGATCCTGTAATGCAAAATTCGCTATCATGACTAAAAGAAAGACTCCAAATAATCCTCGCATGACTCTTATCAACAAAAAACAATTTGTAAGGTTTTTTTGGGTCTTCTGTATTTTTTTTGAACAGAACAAACTGTCGATCTCTTGAAACCGAGCCTAAAAACTCATCATTTTTCGAAAATTCCATTTGAACAACGGTGTAGTTGTGGACATAAAGCTTATCTAAAACTGAATAATTATTTGGGTTCCACAAAAATATCGCTGAATGCTCATGAGTTTGGCTTTTGCAACTACTTGCAATGAGTGTCCCTTCATGATTTGAGGTAACAGTTTGGATTTCATAACCATGCCCATATAATTTGTTAATTTCAGGCCACAAAGTATGTTTCGACAAATAATCTTCGCTTGGTGGTTGATTGAAATCTTGAGTGTTCGCATTATCATTTTTATCATTTTCGTCCAAATTCACCCCCTCATCTTCCTCGTCATAATAATTAGTATATTTCTCTTTCATCGGCTTCACAGCTTTTGTCATCAGTCCCAAAACCTGTGCCCCTCCCTCCGTGAAGGTCTTATATTCAATCTCCTTATTTTGTGTTTTGACTAAATACTTCTCTTCCTCATCTATTGATGGGAAATATAATCTGAGGCAATTTTTTGATAGTTTATTGATCAGATTCGCAACAATGGCAGTGGGTTCGAATAACCTCACGATTTTTTCATCTGCTCCGCATATTATTATATCAATTAACTTTTTATCTTCAGATTTTATCTTCAGATTCTTCACCGAATTTATGTCATATCCATGAATTTGAGCTCTGGAAATCTCATACCAATTTTGAGTTTCGACCCATTTGGTAAAAAGCCTGGTGGTTTGATCTTGGGAACAACTGACTAAATAATCATTCGAACTATTCCAATCTAAATCTGTGACTCTTGAAAAATGACCTGAAATGCAAGGCGATGAGATCCAATCTTCATTTTTTTTTGTCCATAGATAAAAACATCCATGGTAAGTGTAAGCCATGATTTTATCAAATGTGCCATTGAAAGTAGCGCCGAAAAAAGCGTTCTTGGTACCCCCCATTTGACCTAACCTATATTTATTGATCCAGACATCAGATTTTTCATCTTTGATCCAAAGCAAAAGAGAAAAATCAAAGGAACTTGATAATAAGGTCAGGTTGTTTTCCTCAAATGGTTTTTCGTTGTGGATTTTACCCCATTTCACTGAAGAAGCTGGCTCTGTGTGGAGACTCAGAATGCTTTCAAGATTAAGTTCATATTCATATTCGTTGATTTTTAGAAGATGATTGTTTTTATTCGCGAATGCCAAATTTTGTTCTTTTTTCTGAAGATGTTGTAATTTTTTATTATGAAAGCGCCATAATCTTATGGAAGAATCCTTGGATGTAGCAGCAATGAGGAATGATTTGTTTTCCATTTGGATTGATGCGATGTCCGTGATGGAGTTCTCCTGTCCTTTTAAAGTTATCAAATATTCAAAAATGTTCGATTTTTTCTCGAAAACTGCTTTCAATGAAAAATAATACAAATGCAATTTATGGTCTAGACCCCCCAGGAAAACCACTACATTATCATCATCTATTTGTATCATATTCGACGTTTCCTGAACATTGTTTCCAAAGCTCAGAGAGTCAATTTTCTTTAATTCTTGTGCAGTTAGAAGGAATAATGTCAGGTCTCCGTTAATTGAATGGGTTAAAAGCAAACTGATATCTTTGGCAATCGCTACGCAAGAGATGTTTTCTATCCCAGAATAAATATTTTCCTTTAATTTCAACTTCCAATCCTCGTAAAAAAAAACATCACCCACTGATTCCCAAACACTCACTCCACCCGCAGAATCAGTGGATACTAAAATACAATGTTCGAAATTTTCCATGAATTCAATTGCATTTGCCCTTTTGGATGGTGTGGGCAAAGATGCGAAAACTTTAGAATATGCGGGGTTATAAAGAAAAATTTGATTTGAGCAGGAATAGGCGATGATATCATAGGGTTTGGACCAAGCAATCGCATGATAAATCGAATTGATAGCTCCAGATATGAGTTCCGAATGAATATTAATCATTTTTGATGAAAATATTTTTTTTTTGAAGAGTTTTTAAGAATAAATAATTTCATAAGTTCAAAAATATTTCTTTTATATAAAAAATATTGCAAGTTCTCAATTTAAACTCTCATAATTCTAAATTAAAGATCTCATTCCATGAAATCCTTTTTTCCTGATCAACAATCAGCATATTTCCCAAAAGATCCTTCATTTTCTTGCTAATTAAAGGTAATTCAGGAAAATTGAGGATTTTCTTCTTTATATTATTTTCAATAAGATCATGAGTTGTTTTTCCTTTCCAGGGAAAGTCCGCATATAGCATTTCAAATAATGTGATTCCCAAAGACCATATATCACATTTCGAGCAATATTCTTTAGACTCAAAGATCTCAGGTGCCATATATTGTGGTGTTCCAAAACTTGTCATGAGTTGTTTTTTATCAGCATCCAGCACATGTTTACTAAAATAAAAGCCTGTGATCTTGGCGACACCTTTATGTAAAAGGACGGATGATGGTTTGAGATTTCTATGTATGACATTATTTGCATGTAAGATTTTGAACCCTTCGATGATTTGCTTTAAAATCAATAAAACCTGCACTTCTTCCATCTTACCATTTTTCTGAAGGAAGTAACTCAAAGATCCATCCTGGCAATATTCGCATATCACATAAACTTCATTTTCTTCTTGGATAATGTCCACAAAAGACACAATGTTCGGATGGTTCATTAGGAGCTTAGCGTTTGAAACTTCTCTTTTCAAAAGCTCGTAAAATTTTTCTTTTGTAGATGCAAATTTACTATTGAGTTTTCGTTCTTTAATTGCATAAATGCTCAATTCCATATTATCACAGCCTAGAAAAATATCCCCAAAGGACCCCTTCCCTATTTTTTTATCGAGAAACATAATGTATTTACCAATAATTTTGGTTTTGCCATTATATTCTGTTATATTAAAATCAATGATGGGGGCTAATTCGAAGGAACGTTTATAATAAGGGTTCGGACTATTGTTGTAGGAACTGGAGGCATTAATGTTGAGGTTTTGATCTAAGTTTCCGAAATTTTTTTCGCTTTTGAACGGTTTTAAGAAAGAAAGCGATTTTTCATAAAAATCTTTTCGGGTGAGGTTTTGGGATAAATTCATTTTTAAAGCTTCGTTTTCGTTTTTAAGTCTTTGATTTTCTGAAATAAGCAATTCGTTTTGTTTGATTATATGGTTCATATGTTTCGAACATTCGTTCTTATGTTTCAAATGAATCCATCTATCGATTTCTTCATAATTCTTAATAAACCCCATATTTATCATAAAGGAATAGATCCCAAAAATGTCGGGTCTTCTCTTAGTATTATACATCAACATATGCTTCAGGATTATTTTCAATTTATTGATTTTGTATTTTTCTTCACTGAGCTTTAAAAAAAACTCATACGCTTCTTCTATCACATGATTGATCTTCATATCATTAGGACCAGCATCGAGTTGGCTCGGGTCAAAATCCCTTTCAATCATCCTTTCTTTAGAACTCAAGTTTTTATTCAAAATCACCTTCAAAAGCAATAGGCCCAATGAATACACATCGCTTTTAAAAGGATTACTCACCGACTTTTCAATTTGGTTGTAAAAATTATAAGTTACCTCAGGACTCATAAAAATTGGGGACCCTCCAGTAGTGTTTAAATTTTGGGTTCCAAGGTCACAAAGCTTAGAAATTCCAAAATCACATAAAATATATGAAAAAGTTGCTGATTGTTCGGTTTTTTGGATTTTATATAAGACGTTCTGGGGTTTTAAGTCGCGATGGGCGATGTTATGCAATTCCAGGAAGGTCAAAGCCTTCACGAGTGAAATTAGGAGATTAATATATTCAGAAAACAATTCATTCTGATTCAATTTAAAGAATTTATTCTCGATGAGATCAGACAAATTTCCATCAGCCAATTCGTAGATCAAGACTATTTTTTGCGAGGAAAAGAGAGAAAAACCGTAATATTTCACAAAATAAGGCAGCTTTGGCTCAAGCTTGTTGACGTATTGCAAAATCATTATTTCGTTCCTGATGTCAGAGAGCTTGATTGGTCCGCTTTCCCCGAATTTTATCTCTTTTACTGCGTAAGGCTTTCCTTCGAATTCGTATTTCATTACCTGACCGTTCGCACCGCAATCAATAGATGAGAGAAGCCGATAGTTATATTTGAAGAACTCCTCAGTTATTTCATTTTCTAAAGTAGATGGTTCTTCAAAAACGTTACCTGTATGAACATTCCCCATAAGGTGAATTAAAAAAATATATCAGAACAATTTTTATTTTTATTAAAAAAAAACAATTCAAAACAGGTTAAATCCCAAGCTCATTCAAAAAAATGGAGGAAAAAATAATTTCAAATTGTTCTTCTTGTCTTGTAGATTCCATTTTCATATAGTCTACACTCCATAAACGGACACTCGATAAACGGGACAAAAATTTCCGGTCCCGACCTTTTTCCCAACGTGTCCCGTTTTTTAAATGTTGTTTTTTATTCTGTTAAACTTAAATGGGACACATACTTTTCATTTTTTAAAAATTTTATTTTAAAATATATTTTTTTTAATTAGTTTATTTTTGTTTTCGTTCTTTATAATTTTTTCAAAAAAAAGTCAAGCTTAAAAAATCGAATTTTTGAAAAAAAATTTAAAAAATTTTACAAAATATTTTTATATTTTTTTTTTTTTTTTTTTGGGTTTTTTGATTTATTAAGATTTTAAAATTTTTTATAGTTTTTTTTTTAAAAAGTCTTGTCATTTTTCCTTTTTTAATCTGAATTTTTTTCCTTCAAAATAACTAGTCGAAATTTCTATTTTCATCTGGTTTTACTTTAATTTCCCCATTAAAATCTAAAAAAAAATGAAGTTTCTGCAAACAACCCTTCTTTTCTTGATCCTTTGTCGTCTTTTCCTCTCCGAAATGTGTCTTTCTGATGAAGGTTGCATAACTGTAATAAAGAAGCTAACCTGGGTTCCTCTAATCAACTCGATTGGCAAAGAAGACTCTTCTTCTGAATCCTTCGATTATAAAGTCCTGAAGATCTTCCCCAACTGTTTAGCTATCTACAATTCTCAAGATAATTCGAATTCTCTCGACACCTCACAAACTATTAATCCCATAGACCTCGCCCGTAGAATTCCTTTTAATAAGATCGATATGGATTGTGGAATAGATGGGAATAAGATCTGCATGGCCTATCAATTCATTGAATTATTCGATAAAATCTCTTATAAAGCACTTGCTTTAGACGCTATTACGAAATTAAGCGGGGAATTCAATAAACAATGCATGATTTTACCTATTATCGATGATTCCAGAAGGGACCTTTCTGAAAACCTCATATATATTTGTGAGGAAAATAAGAACAATCTTCGTGAATTCTTCAAATTCAGAGATAAACTCTCAAGACTGATAGACGCCTATCAACTGATCAAGATGAATGATTTCAATTTCCCTGCAAATTCAATCACATTGAAAGAAGACCTCCTGAAAACTGCAGATTCTAATCGAAATATGAGCTCTTTATTAGTGAAGCTCGATTCTCGTAAAATCCAAGGCTTTCTCGATCCACAAAACCTCAACAGCAAGGTCCTCGATATCCCTCTTCATACCATGAACCTTTCAATGGGAATCAATTCAGTTCTAAATGGAATAAGAAAAGGCTATATTTCAACGAATTGGAGTCAAAACTTTATTCCTAAACCTATAGATGCCTGTTGTTTTATGATCGCTCTAAGGAATTTCGAGAATTTCACCTATTTCTGCATACATTATGATAATCCTAACGATTTCAGCTCTTATGAATGCGAGAAAAAAATCGATATTTGGCTGGCGAAAATCAATAACACAGCCAAAAGGAATCAATTAGGCAGTAATGGATATTTAATCAAACATCAATATAAAAGCAAGACTTTTCCTCAATTAGATTGTCGGAAGATATTGGAAATGGATGTTTTCAGAGATCGGATTCATAATATCGGGATTTTCCAAGACAAGGCTTGTGATAGTCTTCAGGCCTTTACCACGAATTTCGAATATAACGATTGTATTAGTGATAAAAGCGATGATATTAATAATGAAATCACGAATTTGAAGAGATATGATGGAAGAATAGAAGATTCATTGGATCAATGTCTTTCAAAGGGCTTTTTGGACTTTGGAAAGGTGCCTTTGAAACAAAGTGGCTCTAGGTCTTTTCTCTCTATAAATGAGAATAATTTCCCTGGATGGAAAAGAAGGAAACCCGATTATTAAAGAAGCGAAGAAGTATTGGGATTTTAAGCCGATTACTATATATTTTCAGTTTTTAAGCCAAAATCTAACATTTTTTAATATAATTTAATATTTTTTATATAGAAAAATTTAAATTTTCTAATTAAATGTCGGGTCTAACCATCTACGAATTTCTGGTCTTTAACGCTAAAGACAAACTACTCTTTTACGAAGATCTCAAAAAGTCCAATATGTTGCCTCAAACTGAGATCATCAACGCTTTAGATAAGACCCAAGTTCATAGAATCGAGAATATCAGCGGGATATCTGAAGCCACTAAATCCTTAGTCGAGAAACTCTCTCCTACTCCAATAATGACCTTTAGATATTTCACTACCAACCGTTATAAATATAATATGTTCGAACTCCAAACAGGCCTCAAGTTCATATTGATCACAGGAGTCGATACCTATGATTATTATGATAGTTTATCAGTGATTTATACAGATGCTTATGTGGAATATATTACCAGGAATATCTTAAATCGGAAGGATGAGATTATTGAGAATATTGATTTCAGGGAAAAAGTCAAGGAAATTCTTAAACAATTATAAAACGACAGACTTTTTTATCTATTATAAAAGAAGAAAAGAACTTATATATAGTCTTAAGCACTTTTTAATTCGGGCCTCTTGAGATAAAATAATCAAATAAATCATTCCCTTTTATAAAATTTCAATAATTATAATAATATGGGTAACATTTTCGGCTATCATTGTGATCGCAATCAAGAAGCTTTGCTTGAAAACCCGTCTCCAGAAGCCAATAAGAAGCTTAAAGCTCATAATTCCTCAATACATTATTCGATTAAAGTCGAAAGCTCGATTCCGAACCCTCTCCGGACCAATTCTGAAGAAGAAGCCAAAATCGCAGCTATTGATGAACCTTCTAATCAATATGAAAGAGAACTCAAGCCTTTTATAGTCCGGAGTTTCAATTTAAGGAAAAACAAGGAGGATTTCGATCATCATTTCAATTCCACTGTGAAGCTTGCAAGTGCTTTAGGTGAAAATCCTATGAAAAACGCAAGACTTCTCAGTGAAATCAAGCTATTGTCTCGAAATTTACCAGTGACTATTTCGAACTCGATTTTTCTGGTTTATGATGATGCGAGAATGGATGTTATGAAAGCTGCGATTATAGGTTCTGAAGACACTCCTTATGCCAATGGGATTTTTATCTTTGATATCTATTGTGATGAGAACTTCCCAGCTAATCCTCCCAAAGTGAATCTAATGACCACAGGCCTTAATAAGATCCGTTTTAATCCAAATCTCTATAGTAATGGTTATATCTGTCTTTCCTTATTAGGCACTTGGTCAGGAGATGCTATAGAGAAATGGACTTCGAGTTCTCATATTCTTCAAATTCTTTTATCTATCCAAGCTATTGTTATGAGCGAAGGAGTGATTTATAATGAGCCGGGACATCAAAATGATGGGAATACAGATATTGGGAAGGCGAGGAATCGAGGATATTCGAATATTGTGAAATTGATGAATATCAAACATGCGATGGTGGGTCATTTGAAGAATCCGATATCTTGTTTCAAGGAAGTAATTCAAGGACATTTTAAATATAAAAAAGAGAAAATCTTGGAAACTTGCGAAGGATGGCTCAAGGAAGAAAAAGAAGGCAAAGATGTGATGTATGATGGCTTGGTGGAATTACATAATAAGGATATTGCCAATAAATATAAAGGTGATTCAACGAAATTCGCTGGGGATCTTATGACAGAAATCATAGATCTCAAAAAAGAACTCAATAAACTCAATTTGATATGAGGAAGAAGAAAAAAATTAATTATGAGTAAAAAGAAAAGTTTTTTCCTAATGTTTTTGGAATATTAAAAGCTATGAAAGAGAATTTTCTCACTTCGTTTTTCGAATATCATGATTTTTTTAATATAAAAAGCTCGAATTTTATGAATTTGATCAGGAAGTCTTGGAAAATAAAACTTAAGTTATTTCGAATCAAAATTTAAAAAGCCTTTGTTTTCAAAATTGTTTGAATTTAAGAAATTTTAAATAAAAACAAGCTCCAAAAAGCCAAAAAAAAGCCAAACAAACCAAAAAAACCAAAAAAGATAAAATGCAAATCATCGATGTAGATTTTAAAGAAGAAACCCTCGATCCTGAGGCACTTGCCCGTAAAAAGAAGCTTTTCGAGGAAATGTATAACAAACAAATGGAGGAACGAGAAGAACAGAAAAAGCTTCGTCAGGTCTTAAATGAACAAAACAAAGACCCTAAAGAACTTATGTTAACAATCCAAGCCAATTTCGCTGATTTACATCTAAGTAAGTCCTCATAAAGCTATATATAATAGCTTCTTTTATAAAAAATAAAGATTTGAAGAAACTCATAGTTGATTTTAAGCCGGAAACATCAACAATAGACGACCTTTTCATCAAATATAATGAATTAAAGGACTTTTATATCAGCACGAATCATGCTTTAACCGCCTATGATAAACAACAATATAAGGATTTATTAGATAAATTAGAAATCGAGCTTTATGAGCTCAAGGAAAAAATCCAACCCAGGAAAAAGTTCAGTTTTTCAAAGAAAAAACATGAAAATCATAAAGAAATCATAAACCCAGAGCCAAATCCATTTATTCAGAAGGAAAATGCACAACCTATTGATTTCATAAGCCAAATCGAAGGGATTGAAAATGCGAAAAACGAGACTTTTCTCTTAAATCAAAATCAAGTCAAGAAATCATGGAAAATCATGAATAATAAGAATTGCGAAATCCGAATCAACGCGTTTTTCGATTGTCTTTTCGTGAAAAACAACAGGAATTGCAAGATTTTCATTGGACCCGTGAAATCCAGTGTTTTCCTCGATAATAATGAAGATTGTGAAATCGCGATCATGAGTCATCAAGTAAATACAAAAAGCTTTCTTTAATTTATCTTGAAATATATTAGATCAGAATCCATAATTGTAAAAACGTGGTTTTTAACATTTTCGCAACTAGTAAGAGTATTATAGAAAATTGCTCTTTGTTGAAAGTCAGGAAATATGCTTATTTTTATGAAGGATTTATAGAGGATTGTGAGGTATTTTTTGAATTTTCTAATGAAATTATAAGGATTTTTCGAATTAGAAATGCGGGTTTAAGAATAAAGAGGATCTTTGGGATCAGATTCAGGACTTTAATTGGTTGAAACAGGAGAAATCGCCGAATTTCGAGATTTTAGAATGAAAATTCAGGAGTTTTTAGAGAAATTTCGCTTATATATATATTAAAACTCATTGAAAATCATTAAACTCGCATCGATATCAAGAATTGCGGATTCTAGCTTGAATATCTTATTAATAAGAAACTCCTTGGCTTTAATATCCAAGGCGTTTAAAGGGTCATTGAGTTGATCTTCATATTTAATCCTTTGGATCTTCAGATTATAGATAGTCTAGGAGTTTATTAAATAAGAGAGAGTTTTTTTTAAGAAAAAAGGAAAAAATAAGCTACTTTATAGAAATTCTCTATTATTTTCTCTATCAACATCTTATGCTTTATGAAATAAACAATGAGTTTCCCTTCATTTTCATCCGTAATTTCCTTTAAAAAGCTTCATTTTTCTTCATTTTTATTAAAGAAAAAGACCTGAGTACTCACTATATTATCCTTAAAAAGCTCATGCACATATTTCCTAGCCTCATTTAATGGAATCATAGCTAATTCGCTGATCTATTTCCAACAATATATTAAAGGCCAAATATCCTTTATTAGAAAAGACAACCTTCTTATCATCCAAACTATGGAATTTCATGAGAATCCTGAATATCCTCACATGATGTGGACTATGTGTTTTAGCCAAAATCTTCTCATATACTTTCATTTGAAGGTTTCTCACTATATTCGCTATATTCACAGCATATTTCTTCACTGACATGAAATTCTCAACCACAACCTTTTCAATGATGAAATGTCCGCTTTTTCCAATCATTTAATCAAGAGAATCTTCATATTTATTAGAAAACGCAATTTACTTGTCGTTTTTCAAGACTTCCAATTGAGAAAGCAAAGCTCCGGAATCAGTTTTGATCTGAGAAGGCAGGATTCTAAGGATTTGATCCAACGAAAGTGTTTCTTTTAAATATTTTTTAGGTTAAAGTCAATAGAAAAACCTTAGAATTTACCAGAATTAGTGATTTCAAAGGCTGGAGAAACCAATTTGCTGGATTTCAGCATGGATTGAATGATGAAAGCTGCTGGAAGAGAGACTTTTTCCTCGACCATTTCTACTATAATCTAAGAAAATCTCTAAGAAATCTTTTATGGATTATTGAGAAATAGACGTTGGTGCGGAGTTCATGGAAAAATTGCCTGAAATTAACTTGTAAGAGAAGTTCTTTTTGGGTGGCTTGATCGAACTAAAAAGAATGGATTGAGGAGAATAATGATATTAAATAAGATTTTACTAATAAAGCGTTTTTCTTATCGATGTTTTCAAGGATGCGTTTTTCCTCAGGCAATTTATTCGAGAATTTCAAGTCATTTTTAATCATTCCTTCAGTTTCTAGATAATTTATATAAATCTTCTTAGGAAAATTAGAGAGAAAAAACCTGTCAAAATCAACAATTCATTAGGAATTTCATGCAGGAAATTCAAAGCATCTTCTTGGATTTTGACCTTTTTATTTCCTTTAAGAAAAGACAAAAACATTAATAATTTCTATTCTTTATTCTTTTACCTTTAATTTCTATCATTTTTTCCTTAGTTTTTCTCTTTCTCTTGGCATTGATTTCCTTTTTTTCCTCCTTTTCTTCTTCCCGCTTTCCAAATAACCCCAAATTCGACCCTTGAGCCATTGCCCTACAGATGAAATTCCCCCTAATTAAAGCTATCACCACTGTAATAATTTCATCCTCTTCGATTTTCCCCTCCACACTCTCATCAATCCCCTCTATAATCTCACTAATACTTAGACTGGTTTCTAAGAAAAACTGCTCTATGATATTTCTCGATATCAAACTTTCTCTATCATTCTGAGAAAAAACCTTGCCGATTATCTCCAAAAACACAGGATATCTCAAAGTGTTTATTATAATCGGGATATTTAACTTATATTCAGCATTCCCTTTAGGTTCTGCTAAATTATCAGGGTTCGGAATTGAAAAGTCTAAGACTTTATGTTTTATCAAGACCAGAAGAATCTCTTTTAATGAAGTAAAAGACTGTTTTGTCTCAGATATAAGAGATAACAAGTCTAATGACCCACGATCATGGATTATAGAGCAAATTTCAGCGAATTCTGGACCATAAAACTCTTTGATTATTAGGAAGATTAGTTCTTTCATGTTTTTATTTAAAAAAAGACTTTATTAGTTAATTTTTAATTAATTTAAAATCGGAGGGTTCGAAATCGAAGGAATATCATTAGAAATCTCCTTATTGGCAGAAAAGTCCAATGTCCGTAATAAAGCCAAGATCCTTTTCCATTTCATGATTCGGTTTTCCTTTAAAACTTAAAGAGAAACTCTTAAGAAAACAAAGAAAATCCTTGCCTTTTTCAGGTAATTTGAACTCGTCTCGAATATAATCGAATTTCCAATCCCAGGCCTTTTCGTTTTTCCCAAAAACACGGTTTTCTATATCTTCCTTTTTCATGGATAAATACCCGAGAATTTCCTTATCTTTTTCAGCTATTCCTGAGTTTTTTATCACTCGATCGAAAATCTCTCTATCTGTTAAAGCTGATAAGTACTTTTCCTCAATAAACTTCCTATCTTTCAAAGGATTATTAACTAATTGTGATTTCGCTGGAATTATTGGAGGTAATGAGGATTTTGGAGCGTTTAATATAGGTAGAAAAGAAGATTTTGATGGGGTTTCTGGGGTTTGGGGGTTAGGGTTCTTGGGAATTGAAGAAGGGGTTGGAACTGTTATTGAATCTATAGTGAAGTTATCATGATAATTGTCATGATATTGGAAGGAATAATAATCAGCATCTGAAAGAGCTATTTTGGGGTTAAAAGGAAGGAAGGAGAGAAGTGAAGGTACTTGAAAAAAGATGAAAGCTCAAAAGAAAAAATAAGAGAAAAAGCTTCATTTTTTAATAAATTGGGAAAAATTAAAGAAATATTTTATAGAAAATTAATTAATTTCTTTAATTTTTCTGCAACCAAATTTTAAAAAATCGAATAAAAAAAAAAAAAAAATTAATTAGGCGTTTTTTTAAAT
>Ga0302186_10002869_pt1 | contig 12994 bp, 5 predicted proteins | sample II_Bog_E1_2_FD_198782 | JGI IMG/M metagenome (GOLD analysis project Ga0302186, IMG submission 198782) | Peat permafrost microbial communities from Stordalen Mire near Abisko, Sweden - II_Bog_E1_1 | ecosystem: Environmental > Terrestrial > Soil > Wetlands > Peat | place: Sweden: Abisko, Stordalen... | reverse complement strand
CATTCCCGCAAAAATTAATCTCCTATTTGAAGATTTTTACCTCGCGAATGTCAATGTGACCCTTTCAAGTAACAGGGGATATCTCTTCCAATTCATGAAAACGACTCTTCTGATGAATCGAATCCTATATGAAGAGATTGTTGCTGATGTCAACTGTTTTAGCATGTTTCATCTCTCCGGAGGTAATATCCAAATCGCCAACAGTTCCTTTCTCAACATTGGATGGAATAACAACCAGACTTATGATTTTTTCTCTGTGGATGATAACACCGTGCTTTATTTATTCAATGAAATCAAGGTTACTGTAGATTCTTGTGTGTTCCTCAGTTTCAACGTATCTTTGCATACCGGATTCTTATTGTTCACAGGGGGATTAGGAGTCTTTCAATTGACTAATAGTTTTTTCAAGCATTACCCACAAGAGTACTTTTATAACATGGGGGTCATTGTCATGGGGGCTACTGAAGCCACTTTCATAAATAATACATTTGATACCTTGATTTGTCCGAATGCAGTAATGAAGTTCTCTTATTTCCAACATATTAATGGTCCGGTTGCGATTTTAGGTGCTGCAATTTATTCCATGCAGAAAAGCAACAGGGTTTTTATCAGTGATTCTAACAATTTCACCAACTGCGGCTGCCAAAATGGGGGGTCTTTGACTGTTATTAATTATAATAACATAACTATAACAAATTGTATCTTCGAAAATTCGACCTCAACCACCACAGGAGGGGTTTTTTCTATTATAAGTGCTGGGATGGTCTTTATAAATGCCATAATTACACAAAATTCCACAAGTTCGATGGCTTCTGTGGCCTTTTTAAATAATATTGACAGTATTCTCATCAATAACTCCAACTTCAGTAATGCCTATGGGATAGTTTCAGGGTGTTTTGAATCTGAAAACACGAAAAACCTTACTATGATGAACATTTTCGGTGCGAATTTCACCTGTAACGGAAATGGTGGGTTCCTGAGTCTAATGGGCTTTTTCGGGTTAATTCAAAACATCACTCTATCTAACGTTTATTCAATAGAAGGCGCTTTTTATATTTCGGATAGCGCGGATTTGGTCTTAATAGATTCGAGTTTCTTCAATTTCCTGAGCACACTCGATGGCGGGGTTATATCAGTGTATTGGGGCAAAAACATCACTCTTATCAACCTTCTTTTTCAGAATATAACTTCTTTTGGCAATGGAGGGGTTCTTATAGTGAACATAATAGAAAGTTTCAATGCTTATAATCTGAATATACAGAATTCAAGCTGTTCCTTGTTAGGAATCTTATATTTCAAATGTGACAATGATTCCGCATTGATTGTGTTGCAAAATGTGGGTTGTTTCGGAAATTCCGCTGAAAAGGGATCATGCATTTATTATGAGGCGGCTAGTTTATTGCAGATCTCAGAGCTGAATGTGAGTTATTGCTATGGATCCCCATTGATTTTTTCGTATCCCTTTACGACTTTGATCGTGATTAGTCAGGTTTTAATGTTTAGAAATGCGATAATTTCACCGATTGTGAATATTGATTTATTGATAGGCGAAATTTCTCTAATTACTCTTATGGAAAATGTTTTTGTGACGCAGGATATGAACATTTTTTCTATTTCGAACTCTGATAATTTCTCAATAAACGGGCTTATCTTGAACAATCTTTTAAATTCTTCGACTTTTAATGAAATTATAGCCTTTTATATAGAAAACTCTAATATATTTTTAAGTCAAATCGTTATAGACGCAAAAAATAATGAAAATTGTTATTTTACAATTATAGAAACATTCCAAACTTGTTCAATTATACTCGAAAACTCAATTTTCTCAGGCATAAACTACTTAAGCAGCAAAGGTCTAATAACATCAGATTCTAGTGTTTTTCAGCTATATTCTAATTCTTTCAATAATAGTTTAGGACCAATTTTTCTTTTGACTCAATGTAGCATCTCAATATATCAATCGATTTTCTCATATAATTCCAATCCTGATGAAAATAGTCCAAATGAATTTGACCTGGAAGGCTCAAGCACTAATAAAGACTCGACTTTCCTCCTAGAAAATTGTAAATTTCTGAATTTTCAAGGCCTAATTGCCTCTATATCTGATATTATCCAATTTCAAGTCTTCAATTCCCTTTTCGAAAACCAGGGTCCTTTCAATAATTCATATCAAGCCTTTGAGTTATCTGATATAGCCAAAATCCAGTTCGATCAATGCCAATTTATGGGTTTCAATGCTACTTATGGAGCCAATATCTATTTAGCAAACTCTATAAATTCATTCACAGAGCTTTTTATCAATCAAAGTCTATTTCTCCAAGGAATAGCATATCTAGGGGGAGTCTTATATATAAACGGAGATTGCAATATCACCATTATGGAGTCTTTATTCCAGAATAATAAAGCGATTTTCAATGAAAACTTCCTCAGTGGCATAGGAGGGGCTATATATTTTGAGGCTCAAACCATGGATTCAAGCTCTATAACACTTATAAATAATATGTTCGTCAATAATTCAGCTGAAAATGTCATACAAAATATTTATTCTTCGGTATGTCTGAACCTTTCAAATAACACTTTCACTTCTTTGATTTTGGAAAATACCAACATTTTCAATTTTTTCTCATTTCCTTTGAACATTCAACTTAATGACACTCCCCAAAATATCAAAAGTGGGTTCCTTTTTAATATTTCCTTCGAGATAGTGGATTGTCATAATCAAACCCTCTTGTTTGAGAGCGAAAGCATTGCGAATCTCAATGTTCTTCCCATGACAAACACTACTGTTGTGATAATAAGTAGTGTTTCTCAAGCAGAACAAGGCCTATTTTCTTTTCCAAATGTCGAAGTGTTGGCTGATCCAATTACCACCTTCAAATTGACCATAAGTATAAATCTCTTCAATCAAATAACCAAGACCATAGGAAAATTGCAACAATCCTTTATATTGCAGACTTCTAACTGTTCCCAAGGCGAAATTATACTCACTGATAAGGCTTGTTACCAATGTCCCTTAGGATCATATTCATCTAACGATTTCCCTTCAGAACCAATCAATTTATGCTTAGAATGCCCATTGAACGCTTATTGTATGAATGGATATCAAATCATCCCTATGTCAAATTATTGGAGAATGTCTAATAAGAGCAGATTGATTGTCCAATGTAATGTTCAAACGGCTTGTTTGGGTCTAGGAACTGAAGGCGATTCTATTCAAAATCCTGATACTATGAATGTAACCGGGGCTTGCAAATTGCATCATTTGGAATATCTTTGCGATCTTTGCGAAAAAGGTTACGGGAAATTAAATGAGAACTCAGAATGTTTGGAATGTTCGTCTTTAAAGAGCTCAACAATAATCCGGTTGTTTGTCATCCTGATATTTATGAATATATTTGTGTATAGAAGCTCGAACCCTCAGTCAAAAAAAACGGTTGTAACTTTGGATGTGATTTTCACTATTTTAATCAATTATCTCCAAAGAGTGTCGATCATCGTTAATTCGCAAACAGAAATCACAGCTGAAATAGTGAAAGACTTTACTCAAGCTTTTTCTGATATGGATTTCCTTTCTTCTGATGTTTTTACAAATGAATGTTTTCTAATGAATCTCATCGAAAGTGCTGATAAATTGTCCTTATATAAATTGATCGGAAACCTTTTGTTGCCTTTTTTGCTTTCGTGCTTTTGCCTTTTGATTTTTTCTTTCATAAATTACAAAAAAATTGTATTCCTACAACAGAAAACAATACATAAAATTTCAGCTTTCCGCATTCTCCTCTTCAAAAAATCTCTGATGTTCTTCTTAATTTATTCTTTTCTTTGTTATGGACTCCTAATTAAATCTTTTATCGATATTATTGATTGCATTCCGTTGGACGATTCAAACACTTCCACTTTCGTCTCAACAAACCCGAATTTTCAATGTTGGGTTGGACTTCATTTATATACAGCTGCTCCTGTAAGTATAATAGGTCTTTTATTATGGGGATTTTGTTTTCCATATTCACTTTGGAAAATTTTAAAATATTCATTGATTTTGTCAGGTTCATTGAAATCCACAAACTCAATGAAATCAAAAAATATAAGCATTCCGTCAAAAAATCTGATGAAATCAGAAATTTTCGATGAAGATACCTACGCATTTTTCTATAAAGCATATAAAAAAGAATACTATTATTGGCAATGTGTTGTGTTTGTGCAAAAATTGCTCATCAGTCTATTCGCCAAATTATATCCTTGGACCGGGTTCCAACCATTTCAGCTCCTAAATCCGTTGTTTTTCATCATTTATAACTATTATACAAACAAATTTCAACCCTTTAAATTTGAAAAGTTGAATTTGATGGAGAACATGTCAGTAAATTCCGTATTTATCATTAATGTCTCCATTATTTGCTTGAATTCTAACATTTCAGATGAGTGGACTTGGTTTTTCTATATTATTACGGCCTGCATAAATTTGGTATTTTTTGGATATTCTGTGTATATGATTTTGAAATTTGGGAAATGGAAGCAAATGATTGAAACGACAAAGCAAGTTATTTGGAAAATTGGAGGGAGTATCACAAAAGGAGAGGAGAAATACCATGTAAGGCAATCGCAATCGAAGAGAGTTGAAATGAAGATGAAAGAGGTGTTTGATGTAAAGCCAAAACAAATAAAAACCTTTGTGAAAATAGAAAACTAAATAAATAAATTTTAACTAAATGCGACTAAAATTGTCAAAAAAATTAACAAAAGAAATGAATTAAAAATATTAAAAAAGGAAATTTATATAATTTAAATTATTTATTGGAATTTTACAATTTTAAAATCTAATTATTATAAAAAAATGATTATATTTTTTATTTTATGATTTTATGAAAACAAATAAGAAAATAAAATTGTTTTTGAAATTTTTTTTTTCACATTAATTAAGCAAAAATGACTGTTTTTCTCTCATATTTTTAAAGAATCATAAATTTAAAATTTTTTTTCTAAAAAAAGAATACATTAAAAATTTCTATAAGTTGTTCGCGAGTATTAGTTGTAAATAATTTTATCTATTTTTTTCTGCAGATGCTGTCAATTCCAGAAATCATAAAGCTTCTAAGAAATTATTAAATATTAACTTTATAGAAAAAAATCACTTTTTATTCAAATAATTTGAAGAGCCATAATAAATATGTGTGTTTGTCCTATGTCAAGTTAAAAACATTACTTTCTTAAAAATAATCTCATAAATTACGATGAATTTCTTTCATTTCTGTCCAAATCATCCAAGATTTTTTGTTCAAATGAAAAAAGTTCGTTATCCACGATATTTTTCATCTTAAAATTCAGATTTCAATAGTTAAAAAATTAAAATCAACCTTTTCCAAATTTGAAGATTCTGGCCTTTTTATTATAATCTTAATCTTGTTAGGCGATTTATCACCATCTGTTTTCCCAGTCATAGGCCTACGTGTATTTTTATTAGTCAATTCACTGATTTCCTGTTGTTTCACTATTTCCCGATGGAATTTGACCTCTTTCTTAAATAAATCGTAGGATTGATGTTTAGGTCTTTTCATTTCCATCGCTTTATACGATTCAGAGCTCCTCAATTGTTGCAATTTCTCTTCTTTTGCAATATAATCTGGTTCACTTTGTTTCATTTCGCTCATTATTTGAACTGTTTTTATAAAAAAATATAAGATTTTTATTGTTTTTTATGAAAGTTCAACATTTTAAACTCTTCCCGTTTAATTTCGAATGATTTAACATTTGATAGGCGTTTTTCAGCTTCGTTTTCATTTCAACGTATAAATCCTGGTCTCTCAATAATTTTTTGAATTCATTCTTAAAAATTTACAATTTATCAATAAATTTTTCTAAAAAGTTAAAAAAAACAATGTTTTCAGCGTTGCTTTTGTACAAATTTTCGTTTTTTTGTTTCTTCTTGATGTTCATAAGATCCTCTTTATTCTGAGTGCTCATTCCTTCGAAATTCGCCTTTGTATAATTTTAGAAAAAATGAAAATTTATGCCAAAAGTTACTTTTTCCATTGTGTATTGATAATTCATGTGATGTTGAATCTTCACATCTGGGTTTTTGAGGGTTTTATAACCAGTGGTGTCCACGTTAAATAAATGAAACTAGAATTTTTCAAATTTTTATGAGTAATTTCTCAAATTATTATCAAACTTTCGGGGTTCTACTAATGTCTAAAGGCAGTTTGGCTATTTTATTGAACTTATTTAATAGAAAAAAATCGAATTTTTTATTGGAAAAAGTATAAAATAATACATATTTCATTCGATTTATTGTGTTGCATACTAAATATAAGAACTCATGAGCCTGAATGTACAATTTTTTCTCTACCCTCACTTCCAAAAACGGGTCGCATCGTTTAATCCATTCGTCGAGGATTTTATCGCTGATACATTTATCAATTTTCTACAAAACCAAACAAAAATTAAATTTCAGTCTCAATCCACAAGAACCCATAATAAATCATGAATCGATTGATGTGTCAAAGGAAGTCCTGTAACTGGAAGCATCGCTTCAACTTCCTTTAAAGTAAAAATAACAACTGCGTTTCTGATTTCTATGAAACTTAAAAATATGAAATTTGTAAAAGAATTGTGTGTGGGGGGAGCGGGAGCCTAGTTTTTAGGATAAAAGTAAAAAAGTAGGCGAGGTCAAAATTATTTTATCTTGAAAAATACCTTAATAAAGGGGGTATTCTTGTGTATAGAATCAAGGAGACTTTGATGATTTTAATGTTTCCCTGGGTGTCTCTTTTGTTCAAAAACTTGGAATTACAGTGAATGAGAAGTTTATTTAGGAGTTTTTACGCATGGACAGTTCTGATAAAATTGTCGAGTGGTCATAGCACGGAATATGCAATGAATATCGATTTTGAACTTTTCATTAGTTTTGGATTCATCATAATTCCCTTCATCCTTTAGAACTTGAATTATAACATTGTACATGGGTCCTAACTAATAGAAAGTTCATGATTTTTGAAGTTTAATTAGAAAACCGTTAGAAAATCCACCATCAAAACCCGGAACTTATCTGAATCTATCAGCCCTTTCGCGTCCTTTTCCGAAAAAAGGCCATATATCGTGAACTCTTCCGAATTCATAATGGGATTTATAACCGGTTTTGTTAAATTGTATAATTTCTAAATTAAAAAATGTTTGCTTTTTTGGCAAAATCCGCATCTTTCGCGAAATTTCACTCCAAAAAAACTCTTTTGTTTTCAAAGAAATGCTTTTATGCCCAACGACCCATCGTCAATATAAGGCCGATAATTTTTTCTAAAGATAACGTGAGTCTTCGCATGAGACCATTAAAAGTCTGGTTTTAAAACAAAATATCTTTTTGACTTAAAAATTGTAAATAGGGCAAATATTTGGTCCAGGAAAGAAATATCACTTTAGGGGAAGAAGGTTGTATAATATTCGATTTTGTTGATCAAATGAAAGATCACGAAGGAACAGTATTTTATAATTTTGTATGAGGATAACTCGAGATTTTTTATTAGAATCAGGTGAATTTCAATAGCAGAATCCCATTTAGAGTGAATTTGTCTGAAATGTATAAGTTTTTCGAAATAGACCCATATTACAATAAAGAAAAAAACATTGAATTGGGTAAGATTTTTGCTTTTCAAATATTAAAAAAAGCCATTAATTTTGATAGAATATAAAAAAACGATGACAGGAGAAAGAAAAAAACTTTCTTTTATTTACGATAAAGAGAAAAATGGTTTTGTTTGCGAGTTAAAATTGACTGAACCGATGAAAAACGTTGAAATTACTAAAACACTGCTTTTGAGTGAAAACGACATGTTTTTCATTCAGGAATTGATTAGAGTTCCTTTATTTGAAAAAAAAATATTAAAATATAGATCTTTTTATAAAAGGATGCACTGCCCTATTTAAACGGATGGTATGCGTTGACTTCTTTGGCATTGATCAAGAATGATTTAATGGAAAATAAAGACAAGTTGAAAAAACAATTGGAAATTCTAGATAATAAGAATTCTGATCCTGAAAAGGCTGAGGATTTTTAAAATAATTAAGAATTTTAATTTGTTTAAAAGAATATATGAATCAAATTTTGTTATTTATAGAAGAAATTCATTTTCTATAAAAAAATAATTTTTTATTATTTATTTTTTAAATTTTTTTAAAAAAAAATTTTTGTTTTTTTGTAATGAATTTTTTTGAAAATATAATTTAGTTTAAAACTTTTAAGAAAACTTTCAAGACATAAAAATTTACCTTGTTTTTAACATTTATTGAATTTCAATTTTCCATAAATTAAGAAACTCAAAGAAGAGCCCCAGCCAATTTGTGTTCTTCTTTTAATTGCTGCATTTCATACATATTGATGATTTTTATTTGAATCCAGCTAGTTGAGCAGCTCTTTTGCAATCTGATCTCCAAGCCTCTCGGATGAAAAATCTCTTTATTTTGTTGTTTGATGACCTGACAAATCATATTTTCAGCATCTTTTATGCAAACATAGGGAATACAAAATGAACATCCACATGTCAAACAACTCAAACAATATCCCACGACAAAGGCTGGGAAACAAGGCCAAAAACTGGCCAAATAAGTGTTAATTTGGGAAATGCAAAAGAAAAATTCTTCCTTTTCAAGCAGATGTTCAAGTTGTCGAGGGTATGAATCGCTGTATTTTTTGGCCAATCCGTTGATGAATGTCTTGGAAACCGGGGGGAGGATGATTATTGAGTTTGTAGATGGAGGGATGAAATTATTGAACATGCAATCCATTATTTTGAAGCGTTTAATAACATGCATTTTGGGGGTCCATTGTAAATTGCGTTAATTTTATACTATTTTTTTTTTTTTTTTCAGATGTTTACATATTCCTTTTTTTTACATATTTTCTTTTTTGTTGCCCCAGACCGATTTTTTTTTTTTAATATGTTGTGTTGTTTTTTTACTTATGTGTTGATATTTCATTGTTGATTTTTTACATCACATATTTTTTTTTTTTTTATATGATGGTTTCGACATATTTTTTGTTTTTTTATATATTTTTTGTGATATATTTTGTTACAAAATGAAACAATAGTGCCATCTATGTTTTGAAATGTTTTGAAATATTGCTTAAGTAAACAAAACAATAAAATTTCCTAACAAAAAATGACATAATTTTAAAAAACAAATTTTTTTGTTTTTAAATTCCCAAATAATATATATTAAACTTAAGTCCAACCCGAGACCAAAAAATGAGACCCTACTTGGTGCCAATCTTCCTAATAATTCTTTTTCTAATTCCAACTTATGCTCTCTCACCAATTTCTTCATATAATACAACCGAATCTGCAGATTCAAATTTGAACATTATTGATTGTGATCTCGATGATGATGAATTAATGCATGATCTCGATTATATTAGGATGACAAAAACCGATGCTATTTTCATAATAATCGTCTTCCCTATTTCTCTGCTAGCAGTTCTTTTTGTGATAATAACATCCTTTTATTATTCCAAGCTGTTGGAATCCCCAGGGGACATTATCTTGGCATTGTCGATCAATGAATTGCTAAAAATCATCACTTATCTCATGAGTTCTATTTATTATTTTACTTATGATTCAGGCCCTCAGAACAACAGTTCTTATTGTCAATTGACTGGTAGCATATTAGTGGTGTCACAATATATAGAAGATTATTATAATATCATCTTTTGCATCTTAATTTTATTGAGAATACGATATTTATTAAAGCAAATCCATATCCCGCCTTTCATCTATCACATTTTCTTGGTCTTGGTGATAATAACTGTGGTCATTTTGTTGAAATTTTATGGGAAAATAGGCAAGAATTACAATGGAATTTGCGGACTCAAAGCTTGTTTTAACGTTTGGGCCTTCACAGTTGATTTTATTCAAATATTAAATATATTCCTAGTGACCTTGACCCTTAGATATTTCATCAAGCACCTCCCTTCCTATTCAAATATAAAGAAAATCAAAGCTGAAATCATCAACTACCTCGGAATTTATCTAATCGGACAAACCTTGGCTCGACTTGCCTATGAACTCTTTTTCATCATGTTGCAACTCAATAGTTATAAATGGAAAAGCGAAAATTTCAGGAATTTTCAATTCCTTATTTACCTCAAATTGCTCATCACACCCCTCCTGCTTCTAATTATGAGATATAACCACCTTTTTATGTCTGAAATATTCAAAAAAATCTTCTTTTGTCGAAATTTCGTCATGAAATTCCTCTCAACTCAAGACCCTCCCAATTCTTTGATGCCCAATAATCTCACAAAAAACCTTAATTCCGTCAATTCCAGTCATTTATCCAATAATAACAACATTGGTAATATAAACACCTTCCAATATTCAGAAGATCAATTAAACCCTAGAAGCAAACAGAATTCAGGCAATACAGTCGCTAGTCAAAAAAACTCCAAAATGTCTTTGGAAATTGAGGCACCTGGAAAAAAAGAGACGATCAGTAAAACCTCAAAATTCAGGGGATCTGAAAAAACCGAAGTGGGTTTTTTTTCAATCAACATCATAAGTTATAACATGAAAGTGATGTTGACCAGATCAATTTTGACGGGCATTTGGATGTCGCATACCTATGAGGAAGAGGAGGAAAAACAACAGAAATTCAATGCGAATTTACTCAAAACCAATTCGGACATGTTTTTGGAAACCAAAAGAATACCTATACATAACAATAGTAATGAAGAGGGAAAGATGCTCTTTGAATTGACTATGATAATCTACGCGCCCAAAATGTTCAAAAACCTTTTGAATTTTGATAAAGATATGATAAATTTTGAGGTGTCATTGGATTTGATCAAAAACGATGAAAACATCAAGAACGCGAATAAACCGGATGGGGGTAAAAGTGGCGAATTTTTCTTCTGTTCTCATGATAATAAATTGATTATAAAGACTATGAGCTCGAATGAATTGCAAGTGTTTTTGAAATGTTTTGAGGAATATTATAATTATTTAATGAAACATAAGGATTCGTTAATAACCAAGATTTATGGGGTCTACACTTTTTTTCGCAAGGACATCGATATGTCAAATCATGTGATAATCATGAGAAATATCGTGAATACCGCGAAAAAAAACATCATCGTGGGTTATGATTTGAAGGGGTCGACATTTGATCGTGAAGTTTTGAAAGATCTAAAGTCTTTTGAAAACCGAGAAGAGGCCTATGAGCGTAAAACGACTTTAAAAGATTCAGATTTCTTAAAATTTGAACGAAATGTTCACATTCCAGAGTTTATAAAGGATCGACTGTTGAAAAATCTGGAGGAAGATACGAATTTCTTCAGAAAAGCTGGATTTATGGATTATTCTTTATATTTAGTGAAGGTGAGAAAGAAGAAAGGAATGGGATTATTGGTAGAATTAAACCAAAACCCTTCAAATCCGTTATATTCCATAGAATCTGTGAGGGAACCTGGTGTCTATTATAACATTGGCATTATTGATTATTTCCAGAAATATACAGCAAAGAAATTCTTAGAGAAGTTCATGAAGAAAGTCATGCATGCGGATTATGAATTGGACACATCTTCACAAGACCCGAAAACCTATGCGGTGAGGTTTTTGAATTTTATGAAAAGGATTGTGAAGTGAGGAAGTTTAAAAAATGAGGAAGTTTAAAAAATTAATAATTTTAAAATGACTTTTTTCTTTTGCAACCAAAAATAATAATGTGGTTTATGGAAATTTGTAAATTTTTTCTTAGAAAATTATATAAAATATATATATATATATTTTTCTCTATTTTTTTGCAAGACATTTGGTAAAGGGTTTTCTAAATTTTTTTTTTTTTTTTTGTGTTCTTTGCAAAATCCAATTTTTGAACAAAACTTGATTTTGGAAAGTAACTTTTTTTAAAAAAAAAATTAATAAACTTTGGGGCAATAATTTTGTAAAATAATTACTACACATGTAATTTTAAATTTCTGATTTGGAATTCCAAATAATCAGAAATTTCAAATTAGATGTGTAGTAATTTTTTTAAAAAATTATTGCCAATAAGTTTTGACAAGGAGTTTTTTTTGAAATAAATTATTTTAAATAATTATATAAAACTTCGGAAGTTGAAATATAATTCAATCTTCTCTCAATGGATCCTTCCCCTTCCCTTTGTGAGATTTATCTCTTTTGGTACAACCACCCCCACAAACTTCTTTCTTCGCTTGCCTCCAAAACCATAAAGAAAGTGAATTTTTCAGAAACCCATCTTGAAACGCTTTGGAAACATGTGTGGTTTGCAAAGAACGAGGATCAGAAGCAAATGGACATTTATTTACAGAAATTTTCCATATTTTTTGACATGGAAATTGTTCCAAAGGACTTTTTCGAGGAATTCTCATTGATTATATTATATGATCAGATTTCCAGGAATATATTTAGAAACAATGAAAAGGCATATGCCTATGATGAAAAGGCTAGGAAATTGGCTGGCAAATATAAGGAAAAATTAAAGGATCTGTCATTGCATAATATTCTGACCATATTAATATGTTTCCTTCATTCTGAGTCAAAGGAAGACCAGAAATTTGTCGGTGATAGTGTTTTATGGTTAAAACAAGAATATTTCAACAAATATAATGAAATTATAGACCATTTGGCTTTAATTCATAAGAACCATTCTGAAAGAATAATGCTTTTCGGAAGAATACCGGAAAGAAACAAATATTTAGGAAGGGAAAGCACTGAAGAGGAACTTGTTTATATCAGAAGCGTTGATGCTTCCAAATAAATAGAAAAATTAATTCATTTTTTTTAAAAAATGATATTTTTGACACATAAAAGAAATTTTATTCATCAATGAAAATCAATTTTTTTACAAAAAAATGGTCAAAAACAAAAGAAAACTATGATTAAAATACAATAATTAAAAGAAAGAAAAATTGAAAAATATAAATTTCTTAAAAATTAGAAGTTTTATATGTTGATTATTTAATTTTTTTTCTCAAATTGTTTATTTA
>Ga0302186_10002867_pt1 | contig 13000 bp, 16 predicted proteins | sample II_Bog_E1_2_FD_198782 | JGI IMG/M metagenome (GOLD analysis project Ga0302186, IMG submission 198782) | Peat permafrost microbial communities from Stordalen Mire near Abisko, Sweden - II_Bog_E1_1 | ecosystem: Environmental > Terrestrial > Soil > Wetlands > Peat | place: Sweden: Abisko... | reverse complement strand
GATTCTCAGTTTTACTCTTATAAGTTGTAAGTTCGAGTTTTCATGATTTCTCCAATGGAAACCTTTGGATTCAACCTCATCACAGTTTTTGGCACAACAGCCCGCCTATTTTCCATGGTCTAGCTTCATTTTTCGTGAACAAAACAAGTTTTCTCAAGAACACAGTTTTTTTCTTCTCGGCAACGATTTTCTCACAAATCCCACAATAACAGTTTCTAATGTGTTTTCTTCCTTTCCTTTGAGTGTTCAGTCATGGCTTAACAATCGCCATTAAGACAATATCTCTTTTAAAGGACTTATCGTTAAACAACTCCTAATTCTACTGTTACCTTGACGATTTCGGGCTTGTTTACAGGCATCAACAATCCCACGCAGAGGAACCCCTTCGCCGTTCAACAGGACTTCGTGTTTTCAGTTTGGAAATGCCTTCAAGTGGGACATCATCCTTTCAGATGACTGCTTTTTGTCCAACAAGGATTTTCCTTTGTTGACCCAATGACAACTGAGCTCAAATACCAGAAATGCAATCAATGCCCTTAGAATTGTTTTTGTTTTGGAGGACCCTACATAACTTCATTGCCTTAACTTTAACTAACAAATTCTGTTGCCTCTTTAACATTATTTGACAGAGGTCGCTTTGCAACTAATTCCCTTATAATATTTAAAAATAAATTTTTGTTTTTTTATTGCTAATTTGAAATGAAATCTACATTTATTATCCTTGCATGGGAATTTTTTTATAAAACCTCGAATTTTTTATAAAAATAAAAAAAAAAAAAAAATATATTTGGAATTTTCTGGAATTTTTTTTTATTTAATTTTTTAAAAGGTTTTAAAAATATTTATAATTATTTATTTTTTGTTATCCATAGCCAGCCTAAAATATTCATCAATATCTAAAATTAATGAAAAAAATGAAAAAGTAAATGAAGATGGAACCTTTAATGAGTTTTTTCTCAATTGAATTTTTTTTCCCTTTGTTTCCTTCTCTATTATCTAGATTTTGGATTTTAGGAGTCGGGAAACTTTTCACAGTTTCTTTGCTTCCTATTTCTACTACATTTCTTAATGACCCTTGTTGTGTTTTTTCATTTTTATTAGAATCTCCACTTTTTTCTGCAATCCCCATTTTTTTCATGATGTTCTCTTGGTTGAATTTGCATTCGTTATATTCCAACCATAAAATTTCGAATTCTCTTGTAAATTCTTCACAAATATTGGCCGCATCGAAAGTGCTCGTTAATTTCCTTAAAAAAAAAAATTTGTAAAATTGTTAAATTTTAAAAATGGGAACTTTTGGGTTTTTGAAAAATTGTTCATGAATCTTTTCAATTTAATTATGGACATTTTTTCTTTATTATCAATCATGCTTTTTTTGCCTTTCTGGTTCCTGAATTTCTGTTTATTGGCGCTGAATTTGGCGAACGTAGAAATCACTTTCGCAGCTTCCTTTTTCAATGAGTCCCGGTAGTTCAGTCTTAGTAAAAGGTTTAATGTTCGGTTTTCTTCATTTGAAATATCTAAAACATTTCTAATTGTCACGACAAACAATGAAATCACAAAAATCCCCCAAAATCCTAAAAAAAACACTAAGATCCTTCCCAAGTTAGTTTTGATGTATAGGTCTCCATATCCAACTAAAATGAAATTAATTAAAAAAATGAAAAAAAAATATTACTCGTCAATAAAGTCACTACTGTGACCCATAATGAATTTTCAAAAAACCCCACATGATTGGCTGGCACTGTGTGATCGGCATCCTGGCTTAGAATATATTCAGTTGGTCTTTCAGCGATTCTCAACAAAGAAGCGAAGAAAACAATACTTATAATTAAGGCAAATGTTAATGAGATAGTTGGTCGTAGTTTAATTAGGCATTTCAAAGTGAATAGATATCCACAATCACATCCATATATTTTACTATAAATTTTGATTTTACTGGGAATTAAAAACATGATTATTTGAACCATAAACGAAAAGCCCGAGGATTGATGTAAATTGTGTAATGCAACAAATTGCGAATCAAAAAAAGGATTCTAAAGTGTAAAATGAAGGTCATGATGTGGTTCAATTGGTATTCAATGTCAATATCTTGATAGAAGTAAACAGAATTTCTAAAAGATATTCCTATAATACAATATATTTATATACAAATTTATTGAAAAAGTTATAATTTGATTACCTTTTAACATGATGTTTGGATGGAAAACTATGATCAAAAGTTCTGCTAAAAATTTATTGAAATATGCCGCAGAAATACTTTTCTCGCTTTTTGATAGCACATTTCTTTCCTTATCCAGATCCATCTTGATTTGATATCGCAAAAATGAGAGAATAACTTCACAAATATTAATGGAATATAAGTATTTCAATTCAACTTAATATTGCTGTAGTTGCTGAAACCAAAGCCAAAACTAAATCTTGGTTTTTATAGGTGGAACTAGGATTCATATAGCTCATTTCATACTAATAAAAAGACAGGTATAAATTTCGAGAAAGTGATAATGAAAACATCGATTGCTGCGCAAATATGACAAATTATAATGAAACATGAACAGCTCATTTCACATCTTGTGAGCTTTTTAAAAATAAATTTGGTTACTATCCCGTTTTCTAGACCCTTGGGCTCTTCGAATTCATCTTCTTGTAGCAGTTGTCTTAGAGAAATGAGTTTTTATTATCGGAATAGTATGTTACTCAAAGTTCAAAATTTTTTTGGAAAAAAGCCCATAAACCTCATCATTATTATTCTGAGCAGCTGCCAGATTTGACGTTTGCTTAGGCTTTAGAAACATATTCCCATGGCCGATATTGGCTCCTCGAAACATCTTGAAAATTTTTAAAGAGGAAATTTTTCTAAAATTTGAGAATTAAATTAAACAATGTTCCTAAAAAATTCAAAATTTTTTTGAATCAAATTAACTAAATTACGACAAATTGATTGCCGAAATGGATTTTTTTTTGGCAAGTATTTTGAAAAATGAAAAATTTTTTATTAAAATAATTATAAATGTCATCTTTTGAAAAAGACTTTGAAGAACTTTTAAATAATTTAGCTCAAAATGAAAAAAAAAAAAAAAAATTCTTAAATTTTTGAAAAAAATAAATAAATCTATTTTTCTGAATGTCTCATGCTGAACATCAAGGTGATTTAGAAACGAATCAGAATTCGGAAACTGCTGCCACCAGCAATGGAAATTTTTCCCAAACGAATACTCAAGGCAATTACAGTCAAGTCCCTTCAGATCATTCCAATTGCGAGTCGCATCCCCAATCCCAGCCGCATAAACATCGAGGAATGAACCAAAATCAGCAAAATTTCATTGTTGCTTTTACAGTGTTTATGCCAATCAACGTGTTAATTATGGAATATTTTGTAAAAACTTTTCTTTTTATGAGTCTTAAACTTTACATAGTGGCTGACCGAACCCATCAAAGAAAACGAGTTCGAATATCATTTTTCATTATATTCACTTTATTTTTTCTTTTCATTTTCCATGATTGCTTATTATTTCGCCATCAAAATAAAAAACACGGTCCCCGATAAAGTATCGTTTTTACTTTCCAATTAATAGCATTTTTTTTTCTAAAGCAACCCCCTGAAGCTGATCAATATTTCCTTCCGGAAATCTATAAAAATAATAAACGATGCGACGGCGGTTGTACTAAATGGAAACCAATGCGTGCGCATCATTGTCGACAATGCGGGGTTTGCTCTGTGAGGATGGACCATCATTGTCCATGGACCGTGAATTGTGTGGGTGCCCGAAATCATAAGGCGTTTTATTTATTTTGCATATATATGGGGGTACGTTTTTTTTTGTTTGATAATTTTGGAAAAAAAAATGATAGATTTTTAAAATAATTTTAGCTTGGATCGTCACAATATTGCTACCGCACAATTTATTTCTTCATTACGGAGTCTGATAATAATACTTTATCGAACTATTCGACATTATTTTACATTTATTGGGGATTGACATCAATCGTTTTATTTCCAATAGCCATGATGTTGGTTTCTTTGATGATTTTCCATAGCTGTGCGGCTTTCGCCAATGTGACAACTTTGGAAAATATGGCAGGAACGAGTGTGAATTGCTGCACGAATGGATTCAATGACCAATATTTTAGCAGAACAGTAAAAAAATTTAAATTATGGAATTTTACTTAAGATTGGTTGATAGACAAATCTTTATGATAGAGGGTTTTTCGCAAATTATGCAAATTTTCTAGGGAATTCTCTATTTTTTTTCTGGGTACCGAGCCCTGTTTACCCTGACAAAGATGGTTTGTTTTTGATATTTTTAAAATTTTTAATTTTTTGAAAAATTAAATTTTTTTGAAAATATTTTTTTTTTTCAAAGGCACTGAATTTCCCATGAACCCACCTTTGACTTTTGGAGAAATGATAAAATCTTCTGGAAAGATTGAAATATTTGTTTCGGAAGATTACTATGAAGATAAACGGAAGATCATGCAAGACTATTCAACAAAAGCCGAAATCGAATGCAAGGATAAAAACTTACAAATTGCTGGGAAAATTTTTCAATATTACAAAAAGTTCGAAGTGAAAACAATGACTAATGAGAATAATACCAATTATAATTAAAATTTCCCTTTTTTAATTTGAAAATTTGAATGATTTTATTTTTTGGCGAAAAACTACAAGAGTTTAATATTAAGATAGGCTATGGCTTTCGGAAAATTCCAGAAAATTAGTTTTTTTTTGTGTTTTGACTGATAAACTCAAAAATCTTCATGTTGAAATTCTCTATATCTTGCATCAACAAGTCTTTAACCACAATCCTTAGATCTTTGCTTCTTTTCTTCAACCTTCTCAGGTATTTCCCCTTGACGAATTTCACATGATTTGCACTAATGCTGCTTCCGATGAATTTCGCGATTTTTTTATTGTTAATTGAATTGTCATAAAATTTCAACAGTCCCTCCAAGAATTTCCTATAAATATTTTCAGTCCATTCCCCCCTTTCCTCTGAATGAAATTTATAGGCTCGTTTTTTCTTCATTGTAGGGGAATTTATCATTTCTTCGTAGATTTGAATTGTCTCGTTGATCTTCTCAAATGAGCTGAAAGACCCCATCACATTTTTGGCATTGTCCTTTTGGAAATTTTCATTCAAGTATAAAAATTGATGAATAGTCTCATCATTAGACTCCAAATCGCTTTTTTTATTTTCTATCTCATAAATAAAGAACTCTACTAGCTTTGCTGATAGGTTTTCTTCCAAGGTCTCATAATTTTCAAGCTCTTCTAAAATTCCCTGATAGAAAATATGGTCTGATTCAGAAATTTGGGGGGCTTCTTTTAAAGAAAGGCCTTCTTCTTTTTGCTTTAAATATAATTTCGCCAGATCCAAAACATTATTCAAGAGAATGTTCTGCTTCTCGCGGAAATGATGATCATTGAAGAAAACATTCTCCACTAAAAACCCCTTTTAATTTAATAAATTACTTCAAAAAAAGAAAGGCAGAAAATATTTTTACATTATTATGACAATATTTGAAAAATTCAGATACAAGTCCTTCCTCGGATCCTCCACCATCCTCGTTTTTTTTCACATTTTCATCGCTATCATCGTTTTTTTTCAAACTATCATCTTCTTTTTTTTTCAAATTATCCTCATTTTTTTTCAAAATTTCATCATTTTTTTGACTTATTCCATTGTGATCTTTCTGACCCTCAGAATAAAGGTTTTGGTTCATTCTGAATTTTTTCCTCGCTTGTTTTTCCTGCAAAAGCAAAAAAAACAGGAAATTCTGTAATTGGAATTCCTGTTTTTTATTTACCTTATCCACTGCCATTTTGCCTAGAAGAAATTTGAAAATATACGGAAACACCTGAAACTCTATCTTTGGATGTTTCAGGAACCTATTTGGCATGAAAACCGAGTTTTGTATCTCTTCATCTCTTTTCTTTCTCATGAGAATTGATTTCTGGTTGATGTATTTATTGAGATCTTGCGAAGAAAGGTTTGAATCATCATACAATCTCTTTTTCTGATGTCGGGTGAGTCTTTGTGTGTCATTGAATTGCAGAAACTTTTCAAAAAGCTCCTGATCATTCTCTTTATTGGTTTTTTCTTCGATTTTTTCCATCTTCAGAGCATTTTCCGCCTCTTCTTCTATCTGATGCTTATTATATTCAGTCTCTTCTAAGCTCTCATGCTCACGGATATAAGTGTATTTTCGTTTCAGAGTTGATATTTTTGAGATATATTTCAAATAACTCTCAATTCCTTCAACATTTGTGTCAATTTTGCTGATTTTTTCAATGTTTTTTTCCTCGGGAAGACTTTGCGTCGGCTCAGATTGGTTATTTTTTAGAAGAATTTGAGTGTAGACGTCAGAATTTAGGATCCAAAACTTAGAGTTGTTGCGGATTTCAAGCAAAATCAGTTCTTTCATTGTACGAAATTTGGTGAACTTATTGGGAATGAAACATAATTCAATTAGATGATTCTGCAATTCATATTCGTTCAAACAACTGTTCTCTAAAGGAGACAACTCGGATTTCAAACAGCTGAAGAGCTGCGGTAAGGAATTTATGTTCAGGAAGGCCTTAAAACCCTTTTTTTTGGCTTTATCAACCTGGAAAATGTTATTTTCGAGCTGTTTCTCATTGAGGAGCTTTCCTTCCGTCATTTTTCCAAAATTTATAATTAATAAATAATTTACAGGTTTCTTGAATTAAATTTAAATAAAGTGGATTATTTTAACATTTTTCTTATAAACTCGGAAATTTAATCAATAATATAATTTCGTAGATCAAAGCAATACATGGGTAGACCTCAAAGAAGAAAAGGAAATTTCTCTAGGAACAAAGTCTTTCATAAAAGCAAGAAAACAAAAAATTATAGAAGGGATTTAGATCAAATCCATGATGATAATAAACCAGAAAATGTGGAAAAATATATGAACCAACCTGTGAATGAACAATTGCCTGGATTCGGACAATTTTATTGTCTTTCTTGCGCTAGATATTTCGTGAATAAAAAAGCAATAGAGACTCATTTCCTGACCAAAAATCATAAAAAACAAATAAAGACTCTGAAGGATACCCCTTATTCGATAAAGGAATCTGAAGAATACGGAAAATAATAAATATCAAGAGTTTATGGAAAAAAAAAAATAAAGATTTTCTTAATAATTTTTTTAATGACGAAATTTTCGGATTTTGTTTTTTGGATTAAAAAATAATGTTGTTGTAAAAATTTCTTCATCAATATAATGGAAATTTGTTTAATAAAAAATATTAAAATAATTGTTTGATTTTCATATTTCCCCATTCGTCTCTATCATCTTAACCATTTTTTTTAAATTACTCATCAAACTCTCCTCCAAATTCGGATTGTTCTCATTCAGACTCACATATTCCTTGAGCATATTAGTCGTTCTTATGATCATTAAATTGTTTTTCAAAGTGTCAAATTTGCAGCAATTTTCCAACCAAACGCAAAATAAATTCAAATTTTCCTTTTTCTCCATTATTTGCATCATTCTTTCTGAAATCTTAACTAGACATTCGTTTTTTAGGTTCTTGAAATCGATTTCTTATGGTATGATTATTATTTATTTGAGGAAAAATAACAGTAATAAATTAAATTTAGAAAACTCACTCTTCTCAAGCAGTAGTTCCAAAGGGGACCATATATCTTTTAATGAAAAAGTCAAGTTCATCGCTTCATTGAACTCATTTTTCTAACAAAAAATTATAAAACAAGCAATATCTTTCGAAAAAAATTTGCAATTTACAGAAAGAAAATGATCTATCTTGATTTTTTCTATACTCTCATCATCTCCTTTTTTTCCCAAATCAGAAAAATCATATTTTTGCTGTATATAATCATTAGTTTCTTTAAACTTGTTCAAACTTCTTTTTATATCACTGGTAGTACCCCCTATAACTGGGTTATTTATTAAAGAGTACGGGTCAGGATTCTCCTTCTTCAGATTTTGATATGGGTTTTCTGTTCTAGGTTTATATTTTTCTGTTGAATAGGCTCTCATTTCTTGAAAAATAAAAAAAATTAAAATATATATAAAAATTTACTACCAGTTGGCCTTTCGTAAGCAGATAACCTCTCGTTCTCATCATTTTTCATTGTCTTATTGTTCATTTTTTTGTCTTTATTATAGTTGTTCTCTGCAGGCACATACAGTGCGTTTTCCAATTTAGTGACTTTTTCTTTGAGAAACTGCATTTCACCCCTGATTTCACTTTCAAAATTGATGAAATTCTGTTGAATTTTATTTTGTTGTATCATGAAGATCTCCATTTTGTTGAAAAGGTAGTCCATGTCTTGTTGAACGATATCTTTCGAGCTGTTTCTCCCTCCTTCATCTCCGAGGTCATTTCCCAGGATATTCGATTTCTGCAAATTTATATTACCATTGGTGCTATTTGCCTTGTTATAGCCCGACCCATATTTGTTATCATAGTTATATTGATTGACAGGACTGTTCATATATGAATTGGTCTTCAGATCCTCTGGAAGTTTTTGATCACTTAGATATTTCTGGTAAATATTTTGGGTCTGTGGCTTGCCAACTGACATGTTGTTTTGAGGTAGACTCAAGTTTTTATATCGTTCGAAAATTTCCTTGATGGGCGGATTCATTTCATAATTCTTTGTATGGAAAGAATATTTTTCATCCGTTTTTGGAGGATTTGACAACCTGCTGGCAGTGAAATCATCATCTTTTTGCGGCCCATCGATGTTTCTTAAAATGTTAATTGCAATCAAAGCAGCTTCCCGCACATACTTGATCTTTTAATGTTAAAAAATAAAAAAAGTTTTATATCATTAATTTTATTTTTTACTTTGTCACATTTCCTTTCCTGCAAAATGGATAAAAGTTGCTCTTTGTAGGGGATGATCGTTTCTTTGAGAATTATAGCGAGAGTGTAAATCAAATCGATGGAAATTTTTTTTACAGTCCATTCCAAATTATTCTGTCTCGAAAATATCTCTAAAATATAATCCACAACATCATTGACGTTGTTTTTGAACTCCTTCTCCACACTCAAGATCAAGCTCAAAAGAGCTTCAAGCAAATGTGTTTGTGATTTGAAATGAGGTGCGCGCAAATAATCCAAGATATTTTTGGTCAACTCCTCATTGAAACTGATCAAATATTCCAACGGACAGTTTTGGATCATTTTGATCAAACACATCGAAGTGGCAATCTGTAGGTTTTTGTTATGTTCGTTAAGATTTGTATAGAGGCCATTGAGAATTTGCTTTGTGTATTTGAACCCCGTGTTTTTCGGCAATTTTCTTATCACCTTCTCCATTATAACGCCATATGTATCACTTATCACCTGGTTCAAATGGGGCTCGCTCTCATGTAATTTCTTGTTCAAAAGTTGAAACACTCGGTTCAAATTGTCAGCCAACTTTTCACCCAAGGTCTCTGCAATCAGGCAAATCAGTTTAATGTATTCTCGTTTTGTGGTGATCTTTTGATGTTCGTTGGTTTCGGTCACACAGTTAAAAATGAAATTGAGCAGGTCGTTATCGACGTAGTAGGCACTCAGAAGAGCACGGATCTCATCTTGTGCCTGTTTGCATGTATCTGGAGTGCTACGTTTTTATAAAGAGTTTAAAAAGATTTGAGAAAATGAGATAACTTTAATTTTGACAGGGCCACGAGGAACAAATATTTAAATTTGTTCATGTCGTATTCGAGGGAGGTGTTGAGCTTTTTCGATTTCATGGTTAGATTTTTTTTGAAATGCTTTTTATGCTTTTTTTCGTTAATTTTAATAAATTAAATATAAATGTCAATAATTTTTTCATTTTTCATTATTTTTGCTTCTTCTATTTTTTTTTTTCCTTTTAAATGAGTTTTTTTTATTTATTTGTATTTTCCTGGATGTAACCCTTCACTTCCAATTTTTTATCTTCTATGAAGCGGAACCTAAAAGTGAACAAATTTTTAAAATCATAAGCATTCTTTTAAAATACCCATAAAGGAAAGGCAGTTTCTAAAGTGTCAATATCTAAAAAAATTCATTTATTTAGATTAAATTACATTTAATTGTTTTTTTACATTCTCTTTTTACTTCCTTTCCGTTCTGATAGGTCCTGATTTTGTAATAAATCTTTAATCTTGCTTGATCAGCAGCAGGAAGTCCTCTAAAATAATTAATTGTTTTTTAATTTTAGGATTTGGCCATGAAAATACCCCATAATTCCTTCAGCTTGATGCAAAAAGTTCCTCATGATCGGAATTCCGGCTCTTTTAAAGGCAAATTCGATGCACATTTTTTGGAGATCGTGAAATTTAGAAAATAATTTTTTTTATTAAAATTAGAAATCAAGGAAAAAAGAGATCTTTAATTTTTGTAATTTTTTTTTCTTAAGTTTTATTTTTTTTTTTTTTTTTTTTGGTTCAAACACTAAAAATGAATTCACTCGAACATATTCCAGAAGTTAAAGATGAGATCAACAATGCTAGTATTGAAAAATCGAGAGTTCTGATAAAACGAAATACTATCGCTTTTTCATTTTTGGGAAACGCCTTGTCAATCCGACGAAACTCACCAAAAACCATTCAGGCTTGTTTGGAGTTGGGAATTAGTTTGGAAGAAATACAACAAAAGTATTGAAAAAAATATTTTACAAAAGAAAATTCTTTTTTAAAAAAAAAACTAAGAGACATTGAAAATTTTGGATCCAAGAACGACTCATATGATATAAAAAAGTTACGTTATGACCATCATAACCAACAAATTTTCAGTGAACTTTCAAATTTTTCTCATCTTAAATTTATTCTTTTAAAGGCCTCATCAGAAAAATCAACATTAAAAGAAAAGAGATCATGAGTTAGTATTTTTCTAATATAATTTTTGACAGTTAGTGTTAGAAAAAATGAGGGACAGTCAAATGATGAGCTCAGTTTTTCCCAATTCAGAACAGGAAAAGAAAAAACACATAGGAAGCTTACTTCCTACGATGCAAAGCTTCGTAGATGCCAAAATAACTTCCACTCTTCAAGAGAAAAGAAACACCTTTGAAAAAATTGATGAAAATATAAAATATTATAGGACTGCATACTCTACTAGAACAGGATTACCGTAAAAATTGTTGAAATTTGCTTGCAAAATAAAAAAATATAGGGTAACTCCACAAATCGCAGAAAATTATAAGGAAACCTTGGATTTTTTGAGAAAATTCGAACCTGAAATTGAAGATGAAGCAAATCTCAATGAATCTGAGAATGTATTTCAAAACACGATGAAAAATTTCCAAAAGACTATATTAAAAAAAAAAGTAATTTATTGTGAAAAAAACACTTAAAATGTGAAGAAATAGAAACTCGCAGAAGCAATCGTGGAAAATGAGAGAAAATTTGTTGACTACCTACAAAAGAAGGAAAATTTAGATAAAAAGCTTTACAACAAAAGTTATGAATTTCAGAAAAAAACAGTTATTTTTTTAAGGAATTACAGAAAGATATTTAATTTTTTTTTTTGAAGTTAGAAAAAATCCAGAAAAATAAAGAGGTCCTCTTTGAAAAAAAGGAGAAAATTAAAAAAAACCGGATTTTGTTCCAAAAATCTCGACAAGAAAATGGAAAAAAATTGAAAGAAAAATTGGATAAAATGTAAAAAAAAAAATATATTAAATTTTATAACATTAATTTTTTTTTGTATCTCTAATTGTTTTTAAAGAGAAAAAAATCATGAAAATGAGTTAAAATTGATGTATGAACAACAAGCGCTCAAGGAAAAACAATTAGAGAGAAAAAAAGAGGAAGCTGAAAGAATCCGACAATTTTTAGACTCTTTGAATGATGAAAAACATGAATCACAAATTCAAACATATTATGAAAAAAGTTCTAAAAAATTGTTTTTTAAATATTTTAAAACAAGAAAAAAGTGGCGAAAAGTCAGGAAAACTATAATCAGCTTTTGGATGAAAAGAAATCAAAGCTCCAAAGACGATCTGAAGAGCACTATAGAGTTTATAAAAATTACAAAACTCAGTCGGAAAATGAAATTAACACAAAAATATCAAATTATGTGGCGAAATTAACCAAAAAACAAAATGAAAAGGAAAGTAAATAACATAAAAATTTTTATTATCGTAACATAAATATATTAATTTTAGTGAAAGAATTTGAAAAAATGAAATTAATGAACGCAGTTTTGGAAGAGTCGAAAGACAAAGAAATTATGATTAAGAACCAAAAAAAAATGTTGGCTTTGCAAAAAAAGTATTTTTTTATAAAAAGTTAGATAAATAAATGAAATTTATAAAATAAGAAAAACCTCATCGGAAACTAACAAAAAAATACAAGCAGCATTTATGTCAAATGATGAGAGAAGATTGCAAAACGAGAGGAAACTTCAATTGGATAATGAGAGAAAAAGATTGCGTTATGAGGATATTATTGCAAACCATTCAAGATTAAAGAAATCTCAAGTAATAAAAACATAAAAATGAGATCTTTATTTTTTATAGGAATATCATATTGAAAGATATTTAGAAAGCATGAATAAAAATAATGAAAAGATTTTAACAAAAGAAGCGAAAAAAGAATTAGAGATAGATGCAAATTTGTTGGGTGAATTACAGAAGAATATTGAAGAACAGAAACTGATTCAAAAAATGAATAAGATTTCACAAAAATTCTTTAATTCTCATCATTTTAAAAAGCCTATTGCAACAAAAGCTAAAACAGAAAAAACAAAGGAAGAATCTCTTTTTGTTTCAAAAAAATCTTAAAATTTTAAATTCTGCTTAAATTTTTCAAAAACTTATTTTATAATTAAAATAAAATATTTTAAAATTAAAATAAAATACAACAATGGCAATTTACGAAATTAGTTTTTTCAAAAAAAATTTTTTAAAAAATAATTAAACCAATTCTGAAAAATCAAATATTTCATGAAAATTTTATAAAATACTTTACAAAAAGCTTTTTTTTTTAAAAAAATTTATGTAAAAAATTTAGATTTTCCTACATTTTT
>Ga0302186_10002866_pt1 | contig 13001 bp, 9 predicted proteins | sample II_Bog_E1_2_FD_198782 | JGI IMG/M metagenome (GOLD analysis project Ga0302186, IMG submission 198782) | Peat permafrost microbial communities from Stordalen Mire near Abisko, Sweden - II_Bog_E1_1 | ecosystem: Environmental > Terrestrial > Soil > Wetlands > Peat | place: Sweden: Abisko, Stordalen... | reverse complement strand
CAACCCCAACCCCAACCCCAACCCCATCATTTTATTTTAAAAATATCAATTTTATTCATTTATAGGGGCCAAATTAATAAACACCGATGAAACTCATATCAAATGTTTTGAAATATTCACTCTTATTCTAATGGAATTTTTTACATAATTTATTCCTGGAAAAGCTCTAATTATATATTTAATACAGTTTCTACATTAATATTCTAATTAATTTCTTATTAAAACATGGGCACAACTGAATGCCATCAATGCGAGGATAACAGAAACGAAATATATTTATAAAATGAGGAGCTTTGCAACTTCAAGACTATTCAGGAAATTTAGCAAAAATTTAAGAAATATGCTGAAAGCAATTTATTGAGTCTTCATCACCCTCGTTGCCAAAAAGCGATATAACAATTGTATATACTGAGCCAAACTCATATCTGCGATCTTATAATCAAACTCAGTTGCTAAAAAAAGAAAGATGAACTGGATCGACTTTTAGATGAAGTTTAAGGAATAGATTTATAGACATTAGATCATGTAAACCCATCATTACTTAGCTTACTTTAGTTAACCGCTTTTCATCAACAATATAATTCATAAAAAACGCTAAAGCAACAAATAGTATCTATTAAGTGGAGGACATTAGAACCTCTATGACAAATTAATAATTAAAAACTCAAAAAAGTGATACGTCAGCATTGAAGATCATCAATAAAAATGGGCTAAAGATGCATAATATTAGTGAATTAGCGGGACTTAATGTTTTAAAAAGCAATAAGTTACTTGTGATCGCAACTGTTTAATGCTTTTAAGGTTTAGGAGCTCTTAAAAAACTTCATTGTCCAACTAAAAAAACTCCTCTGAGGCTATTTTTTGAAAAAATATAAACGGTTAATAATTGTTTCCATTCAAGGCTGATGGTTATATTCATAGTTCATCCACAATTTGAATAAAAATTTGATAAATAAATGGCCAAATATCATTAAGATTGTTCCTAATAATTAGGAGAAGATCCGATGCTGCTTTCTCCACAAATTAATTTTATCAAAATTCTTCATGTAATTTTATGTTAAGCAAGCAACCTTGTTATCCTTGTGTGAATGTAAAACGCCAAATTGAAATAATTGACAAAACAAAGTTAAAATTTAATTACTCGAAAGGCGATTTAGTTGGATTTATTCTTAAAGATAAACAAATTCAGGCTATAATATAAAGGTATTAGTTTATCCAAATTGCTAATATCAGCAATATCCTGTAAGTCATAGCAGAACGATCAGTTCTTACTTATTTAGTGAACCATAATGAGATTGAAATAGTCGCCCTTGCTATAAATGAAGTATATTCTAAATAATTCAGGAAAAATCAAACTTTAAAACTGAAAACTTAAGAATAAATCAAGGATTTATATAAAAGTTTCAATCATCCATCAATACTTTAAATATGAATCATAAAAAATGCTATGAATTGACCAAAAGTTGTTACTTACGAAGTTCTCTCATGTCCAGCAGAGGCAAGCCATTTCAGACACTTATATCCACAAGGTAATAACATATTTATTCAGAATAGAATCATAAGCTATAGATCCATTAACTTTTCAGTTTATTCGTACTTTTGAAAATATCCTTTATGCTCCACTCACACTTTTAGTAATTGGTATATTTCAATAAACTTAGTTTAAAAATATGAGTTCGCTTCTTCAAAGACACCTGAAATCGAATTATCCAACTACTGTAAGCAAATATTGGGAATAAAAGATACTTAAAATGAGGAAATGGTGTAAATATGTCCTCAGGTTCTTTATGGAGACAGATCTCAGCTCAGAGATATACTCTAATAGCTTCAGAAATTATCAGTTGGTTTTCCTTTGATAATAAATAAACAAAAAATAGACCCGATATTATCGGAAGCTCCTTCATCAAATATGATAACACCGAGATGAATTTAATAACATTTGACAAAGAACATCTTTTCATTTATAAAAGTATATGCTTATTTATAAATTAAATAATAAAGCAAATTAAACATTTGAACTATAGATTTTGTTTAATACTAAAGAGAATTAATTGCAATATGATAGCAAAGATCACAGTAGCAAAAAAGGCCATTATTTTTAATGTCATAAGAGTTTAATTTGAGCATCCTCGCTAAGTTTGACATAATAATTGTAATATTCAAGTTGTTAATATTTTAATTTATTTGGCAATGGAAGAATTTATATTATTGAGCCATTTACAAATATATTCAGCGATTTTACAACGAAATTGAGTTAAAAGACGACTAGATCTAAATTTGAGAGGGGTTCATGCTTTTTCATATTATTATCACTCCTGCGATCATTAGATGCTATTTGCCCATCTGAACGAAGATATATTTTATAATTTTCATACTGATGCTTACTCGATGAAACTGCGTTTAATCCTAAAATAAAATTACACTTGCTGCAATTAAGAATTCTAACTTCCAAAGACTGAATACCTTTGGGATATATCTTTGTTTATCCATCTAATACCACCTGCTACAACTCATTAAAAGGACCGATAACATTCTTTTCAGCATACATTTTTTGAATATCCTTCGAATATGGTGACAAATTAAATTTCATATCAATACTTTAGCTGATGCTTGTGCAAGTAGTTTTGGATTATATTTTTCTTTAAAAATGCCCTTAATTTTCTTCAGAATCATACTAACTAACTTAGACATAGAGAGAATCTCTTAAAATATCATCTTCCAATTAATCAACAATAATTTGATCTTCGCTCATTTAAGTTTGTGCTTAATTGTTTATCTTGAAGCTTGTTTCTCTCATTGAATAAATTGTCAAGACATCAATTTATTTACGTAGATTGAATATTTAGCTTTCATTCGTGGATATTTTAGTATTCAGATCTTTTTTTTCTTTCTCAAGTTTTATTATCATTTCTTCAAGTTCCTGCTTTTTTTGGCAAATTTCCTTATGGCAATGCTAATAAAATTCCATTTTTTCTTTTTCTTTTTGATGGGTAATCTGAAGTGCTTGTATCTTTTAGGATTTCATCCGATTATCTTGAGTATTTTTGCATATTTATTTTTACAAGAGGAAGTTTAGTTTAGTGTTTTAGAATTCCAAGTATGAAATTATTTTTATTTTATCTTCTAGAGATTTCTTCATTTGGTCATTGTGCTTTTTATTTTATTATAACTCCAAGCAACATTTTTCGTATGCTATCTAAGTCTTTGATAATTTTTAGGATAATTTCTTCTCTCGAGCTAATATCTTTTCGTTTTCTTTCAAGAGCAATTAGTTTGGGATTTCAGTAAAGACTTTTAAGGGAAATTCAACTTACTTTAGTCTGAAGAGCCCTGTTTTAATTCCAACTAAAAGTGAGTTTTAGACGTATTTGATGCATTGAGGAGTTTGTTAAAGATAATCATATAGTTCTCCAATGTGATCAATCTGAGATTTGAGCACATTTGGGAGAGTATCTTATGAAAATTTGTGACCTGAGTATTTGTTAGTTTCTTTATTTTTCACCAAAAAATTGATCTGAGTGTCATGAAGAGTGCAAGTTAACTAAAAAAGAGAAAATTATTTGAAGAATTCTCTGTTTTGCATTGCAAATTAAATATTTATAAGTTTATGCTAAATAATAATGATATAAAGTTGTAACAATTAAATAATTATTCATTTCCAATTAAAATTCTCCCAAACAATATTAACATTCATCATTTATTGAAGAATTTATTTATTTCATTTCATTTTAAAATAGAGTTACATTTAAATAAAACTCTTAGTTATAATTATGCTATAAGATCAATAACTGGATAGAAAGCAGTTCAAGAATAAAAAAAATTATTTAATATATCAGGTAATAAACATCAAACCACGTATTTTTGATATTTTTATGCACAGTCATAGCGGGGCAGCTGCCGAACGTATATTGCAGCTTAAGATTGAGCATCATGATGAATTTCGCCATCGTTTTAGCCAGTACCGTAATTGTATAGATACACAAACTAATCGATATATTAGATACTATCGCAAGCCATTTCTAATATGGGCAGCACGAAAGTTTAGTCATATGTTGCTTGAATCCAAGTTCCATCTCTATACTTCATATGTTCTTCTTTTATATCAAGGAACAAACTGACAGGAAATGTGCGCATATGCCCAAATTTCTGCCCTATGAAACGATAGTTTTTATTCTTGATTTATGGAACACTGTAGCTGCGTGAGTAGCCCTTCTAGAAATCGTTATTATGAAGCTTACCGAAAAAGTGATTAGTATAAGCCATTCCTGGCTTTTTTGCTTGGTATACAGCATTTAACAACTTAAACACTTTTCTTCCTAAAAGTTAATCATCACCACTCACCAACAGGGCAATATCGTCTTTTCCACAGTGTTTGCGGATGGCCATATTGATATTTGGAACCGCTGACTGTCGCTGTGTATTTTTTATAAACACAAATCTATCATGATGCCCCTTAACCTTCCGGAGAAAGGCCTGTATGAGATCCCCTGTACCATCCTCAGAAGCATCGTCAATAATAACTACTTTGTAATTACTGTAATCTTGGTTGATAATTGATTGCATATTGTATTCGTAGCGGTAATTTTTAGCATTGTTGCGAGTTGGCACAATAATGCACAGAGGTAGTTAAGTTGTGAATAAACTGAGTTTATAGGCTGCTTCCAGTCGTTAGCTTTCTTTCTGAAGTTCCTCTTCCATATGTCTACGCTCTAAAGTATCAATATAGGGTGTTTTAAGATTTATTTTACTAAGAGCCCAAGGATTACGAACCTTTTCGTCTTGAAATTATTTTTTCTTTCCTATTTTCTCCATCATTGCGATTTTTTGTTGTCTGATATGCTATTTTGAATGTGACAAAAGCAAGTTGATAACAACTTCTCTCTATATAGCATCTTCTTCTATATTTTATATGCCTTGTAATAAACCTGGCTCAACAGTTGTACCATCAACCTCTGACTTTTATCCTTATATTTTTCTCTCTAATTACTTGATTTCTCGACTCAAAATCCGAAGTTTTTCTTGATCATCCTCAGAGTAAGTATCAGGATTAGTATCAAAATGTTGTAATTTGTTACGCAAGGTCTAGATTGCTTGGTCATACATTTTTAATAGTTCCTACATCTCTTGATTACGGTCAGATAAGGAATAGACTCTCTCAGTCATGATATAAAGCATAGCTGCAAATAAGATGACGACCGACATTTTCAGTAAAGAATTGATTCCATTTGCAGTAGATGGGTAATTCTATCTTTAACCCTTGGATTGCAACTATGTCTTGTTATTTAATCGCTCGAGTTCTTATGAACTTCGTGTGTCCATTTATACTCCTAAATTAATTTAAATTATATCAACAAGGACGAAGAAAATTGTATTCCAGTGATTTTCAAAGTATTTCCGTTAGATAATATAAACTTTATTGAAGTAAAGTAGACACAAATCAAATTATCAATCAATATTCAAAACTTGTAGAGAATAATAATATCATAATTTACTTTTATGATCATTCGGCTTTCAATTGTAAAATTGAGGAATATTATTGAGATAATTGATCAGCCCTCTTCATGTTTCGATATATTGAAAGATTTATAAAAGAGAATAGAATAATAAATTAAGAAAATATTTGATTTCTCAAGAGAATTATTTAAAGATGATAATTTGAAATTTGGTCAATCAATTAAAAAATAAATTGATTGTAGGTATATTATTAAAAACAACCGGAAGAAATCATAATAATTATTCATGCTTATTATACCAATTCTGTTCCTGCTAATCTCAGCACAGTCTCAAACATCAAGTTCTCCCTATATACTTACAGGTATGTTCACCTTAATTTAGGTCAGCTCACGCCCATCACATCTTTATCTTCTAGCATTACTTCACCGACATATACATTATCTCTTAATTTCACATTGGCGTCAGCTACGTTTTTTCAATCAGGTCTATCTCTAATTAGCTTTCAGTCGTCGGTAAGTCAATAATTTTCATTCAACAGCACAATTGTTTCGGTCAATACGAGTACTATTACTGTAAGTGTGACTCCCTTATCAAGTACTTATTTTTGGCAATTATCTCTTCACTATATAGTATCGTATCAAAGCAGCATTCGAATTTTAAGAGGTTGCTATTACTGCACAAATCTCTTAAGTGGGACAGGCCCTCGATCACAAACATTCACCAATCTTAGCTTTACTAATTTAACTGCTCCGCTATAACAGATTACTGTTATATCAGGCTTAAAAATGAATAACACTCAAAGTAGTAACCTCTCAATTACAGTGACCAGTAATCTTAATTCTCTTCCAATTATTTAAACTAAAGTCAGCACAGATGGATACGTTATCATATAATGGGTCTGTATCTCCATAGTAATTTATCAGCCCTTACAAATAAATTAGGTCTACTATTTTTCTTCTTTTCTAATCAGTAATTCTTTAGGGATGTCAAATATGCCGACTAATAAGTCAATGTTTTTCATCAATAATGTGATGTTTTTCGGTATATCTGCTCTAAATCTAAAAATGACAGCCGCTAATGGGTTTATTTTCACTCTCTCCACTTTCAATCCTTCTAATCCTTATAGTTTAGTCTCCAACATCAACCTTGCCTCATTGATGCTCTAACAATTTTTCCTTATGATGGATACCTGCATGAATCCAGCCGGTCCTTTTTTTGATTTTACTATATATAACTGTTCTAGTAGCTGCTCCCTAGGAACCTATAACAATTCTATGGGTTATTGCTAACCCTGCTCTACACCTATTGGAAACTGCCTCACCTGTAGTGGGTCTGTCTGTTTGACGTGTAATTCTGCCTTATTTCGTTCGCTTAACTCTAGCAATCTTTGTGAATGTAATATTACATCATTTGATAATGCAGGTATCTGCAGTCTTTGCAGTAGTGTTATCAGTAATTGTTCAAGTTGCTCTATTGCAACATACTGCACAGGATGCATTTCTCCATTTATTGCATCAGGAGGTGTATGCATATGCCCAGTAGGCACGTACTTGTCAAGTAGCAACTGTTCTCAGCTGATGGGCTGTGCTGTGTCTGATAACATTACATCAGGTTTATACTGTATAACTTGTGACACCTCCCGAAATTTTTATATTTTACTGAATCGAACATGCGCTTGTATTAATTACACAGCTTACAACTCCAGTATTGGAGCCTGCCAAGGTGTTTGTGGAAATAACGTGTCTTTAGGAAAAATTTGTGATGATGGTGATACCAACAATACTAATGGATGCGCGAATAATTGCACAGTAAACCCGGGCTATCATTGCATTAATCCCAATCCAACATCACCATCTATCTGCGTTTTGATATCCTCCTATACAGCCTCATACCTCTACGCCACAAAAGTTATCAATCAAAATACAGCTGTTCTCTATTTTAATCTCCAACCTGATGACTTTATCTTCTCCATAATGAATTTTGGCAATTTTATAACAACTTCAATTCCTAATAATCTCATCACTGCTACATATAGTCATAATATGTTAATTGTGCAAGTAACCTACACTTAAAATATTGAAGCTACCCATCAGACATTAACTGTATCATTTGATTAATCTTTAGTACATGCACCAAGTATCACTCTAAATATCACTCCTTGCGGAGTTAACTACAAATTGCTATTCAACTCATTGGAAAAATTTAATACTGTAGTTACGATGATAACTGAATTATTAGGTGGTTTAGCTTTTGTCTTTGCTATAGTAACGTCAGTACTTGGTTATAAACTACTAGGATTAGAAATTTTACTACCTATCCAATTAGTATACTTCTCTTTAGCCTCGCTTAATACTCCTTCTTCTACAATTGGTTCGTTTTATGGACTCAGCTTCTCGAATGGTTACAACATAGTGCGAGCATTTTAACTCACCAAAGAACTTAACGCTGATCCTGGGCTGCTGGTTTTACAAACTAATAACTAATTTCTAATGAATTTTAATTATATGTCAATACCTTTGCTTTTGCTGATTTTGATAGTAGTAGTGAGTCGATGCTGGGTGCCTGGTAGAATGTTGGAATTACCCATATCTAAGAAGGAAAAAGAGAAAATAGAAAAGGAAAAGGCAATCGCAAAGGAAAAATAGAAACATAAAAAGATAGAGTAGGAAAAATAAAAAAATGAGAATTTCAATGATATTGAGAAAGAAGGAAAGGAGGAAAATAAACTGGATAAAATATAATAACCTCAGGAAAATGGAGTATTATAAAAAAGTATCATGTAAAAGGTACATTATTTTGTGGTAGATAGGCTTTTGATTACATATTGGATTCTTTTATTACAAAATTGCATCTTTAGTTTTGCTATTCAACTACTCACTCAAAATACGACTCAACAATTCTTTAGTCTCGAGCTAAATGTATTTGTATCTCTAATATTCTTACTCTTGATATTAATGGGCTTGGTTTTTATTGGCTGTAAGATGCTCGAGAAGGATAAAGATATTGATTTCAAATGTAAAAAGAGGAACTACCCGATCTTACTAATTAGTTGCTATTTAATAAGTATTTTAGTTATTGCCTCTTTCTTCTACGCAAATCAGAGTATTGGTTCTTACATACTTATTTTGCCTTCGATATTACCAATAGCACTGATTTTCAGAATGAGACCACATGGTTCTTTGGTCACTTTTAGATCTATTGTAGCTATTTTTTGCCAAGCACTACCCATAACTGCAATTGCTCTTGAACTAGTCAGCAGCAATATTTTGATGGAAATGATTCCAATGATATCTGCTTTTATTTTACTAATCTTTATCCTTGTAATGGAAGGCTTATCAATTGTAGTATTGATCCTAAGAATAAGGTAAAACATGCTCAATAAAAAAAAAGAAGAGAGTATTAAAAAGGCAGAAAAGGAGTAAAATGATATGGATAAGATAGTGCAAGACTCAATAAAAAATAATTTGTTGAACATGACCGGGGAAAAGATGATTAATTGGAAATAACCCAATCAGGATGATCATAGATCAATTGCAAGTAATCGCTCCAAATATAGCGTTCAGAAACTCATCAATAATGACGACGAAGACAGCTATGAGAGCTAATAAGATGAGCTGCTGAAACTGAAGATGAAACTAAAAAGAGAGATTATGGAAAAGAGAGGAGCACTTTATTCATGAATGATGTTCTCTATTTAATAGTTTATAATGCTTTAAATAATGCTAGGGGATCATACAAACTCGATGCGATGAATTTCAAATTCTTCCATCTCAATTTTCTCTGCTTTCATGTTTTCTTCTCCGAAGATTTCTTATTTTGCATATGGCTCGAAATATTTTACTCCAGTACTGGAAAGGTAAATATTTTTGGAATCATATCGAATTAACAATTATCTGTTTCCGATGACAAGGGTTGTTACGTCGAATTTTATTGCTGCCAAAGTCGTTCCTTGGTTTTGATAGACTGTCTTTCCAGATACCAGCGAAGTCAACATGCAAACAGTTGATCCTTTGAATTTTGGTTACAGAGCTACAACTGAGAAAACATTCTTATTTTTTCTGAACAAAAATGCCAAAGACCATTTTTTAGAATCGTTGCTTGTAAAGACGGTACCAAAATTTTTCATACTTTCATCAAGGCGGAATAATAATTTAGTTTGTTTGATTTTAGCCTATGAATATTGTTAGATCTTGTTGATAAAATTTTCCTTTTCTTAAGTCATATCTTAGATTAGGCAAGTGGCACTAAATAGTTTATTCGTGCTAACTTACTTTTTAGCAAACATTTAAATTTAAAGAGCTTTGGTATTTCTTGTCTATACTTTCATTGGAGAATTAGGGGAACGTAAAGAACTAGATCCAACTTGTATCCGAGAAACATGAGCGTTTTGATTGTTTTATCTTTGCAGATCCTTATATTTTTTTTAAAGATTTTCGTACCTTTGCATTGAGCTTGCATTTTCTATATTAAGAGTATTAATAATTTCTTCGTAACTGGCAATACTGGTTTTATTTTATTATATCTCCTAACTAGCATCTTTTACCTTATCTTATAATCTTTTAAATTCTACCTTCACCAAATTGTATTCATTTCTGATGTTGCCACTTTATTCTATGTCTCTCTTTAGACTTTTAATTTAATCATTGAGTGCATCGATTTATTTTTTATATCTTTAACTAGAATCAGTTTATGCCTTTATAGGAGAGATCTGCGGTTTTCCGATCTGTTTCATTGGAGATGATTTTTGTTTTAGTTACTTTTGAAGTCTTTAATTCTCTAGCTCACAAGCTCTAATTTTTCCTTCCAATAGTTTGGTCTTATTTGTGAATTAAATTATTTTATTTTTCAAATTATTTGCTTCTTGAGATAGGTTAGACTTTTATGTTTATGCATATGTCTTTTATTCGTGAGCACTCAAAACAAGGGCTTAATTAAATTTCACTTCTTCTCTTAATTAATGGTTCTATGCTTTCAGATTAGTATTTTCATTAATTAATTCCGTTTATTTCGAATTTGACTGTCTTGTTGGAGATGGTGCTTGTCTTTTAATCTTTTAACTCTCTAGTTCACTTTTACGAATTTTTCCTTCCAATAATTTGTTCTTATTCGTTAATTAGACTATTCTATTTTTCAAATTATTTAATTCCTAAAAAAGATTAGACTTCTATGTTTCTAGCAATGCCTTTTATTCATTTGCACTCTAAACTAGAGTTTAATTAATTTTTAATTATTCTTTTAGTTAATTGTTCTACGCTTTTAGATTATTATTTTCACTCATTAAAGCAGCCGATTGAGAATTTGGTAAAACTGGTTCTCGCTGTTCTGTTTGTCTTTGGTTTTTTACCTATATTTTGTCAGCATTTTCTTTTAACTTTTTATTTTATAGTTCTAATTTGTTTGAACTTTGTTTCAGTTGCTTATTTTACATCTATAATTTATTTTCATTTTATCTGAATGAAGTTAATTGAGCAGTTAAATCTTTTATCTTAACTTATTGATCCTGCTGATATCTGCTTAAAGCACTTTAACCAGATTGCAGACTTTAGTTTTTTGTTTTTAAGTTTTAAATATTCTCCAAATACTAAGTGATTTTTTGGCTTTGTAATTGATTAGTCTATTACAACTATTTAATGTGATTCTAATACTAGAGTTGTTGTTTTGTTCCACTATTCTTACTTTTTTTTGCTTCTTCACTGAATCTGAATTTTAAATTATTGATTTAATTTTGTAATAATTATTTCTATTTTTGCGATACAGTGGAAGTAGTTAATTAATTCTTTAGACGATCAATCTTTTTCTGCAGTTATTCTTTTTACACAGCTATAATTTATAATTATCTTTTTTAATCGATGAGGTTCTTTTTATCTTCCTGTAGTTCATTAATCATCTGCTTTCCTTCTTCATACTTGTCTAAAACTTATTTTTATTTGATGTAGAACATCTTGACAATTTAAATGAGTTCATTTTATCCTGCATCGAAGTTCATGAGATTTTCTAAGAGTTGACTGAAGGATTTTTATTTGACGTTGCTATAAAGGAAGAATATGATATCTGTTTGATGAGATTTTATTTATTATAATTGTTCTATTTTTTATAACGCTTTTGCCTTTTATGAAGTAAGTTGTTAAGCTTCCTTAGTTTTAGTAGCCATTTGATACTCTAATTTTTTAATATTTTTTTCTAATTTTTAGCATCTTTAATTGTATTCACTTTTTATTTCATCGATTTAATCTTCTTTTTCTTTAAGATTTTATGCAAAATCTTATACTCTCAAATCATTTACTTCCATTGTTAAAGCTATCTGCTATTATAGTTACAAAATTCTCTTCTGTCTGGAAGTGATGTCTGCTTTGTGACTTGATTTAATACTTTCAATCATTTATTCATAAAATTTGGTCACCTTAATAGATCGTTAATTTAATGAATTTTTAGACTAGCTGCTCAATTTTTCAATGAGATTATTGTAGAATTGGTAGATAGATTCTTTTTACCTCTTTACTTCTTAAATTTATTTTTTGTACTTTTCATTTTCTTATAAGCTGTTAGTAGTCTTTATTTTTAAATTTTAGATTTATTGATCTTTAGAAATGATTTGAATCCTCAAATTTGAATCTTGCTCTGCGAGGCAAATAACCTAATCAGATCTTTTTTGCTGTTCCTTTAAGGCTGGAATTAGCTTATCTTGATTAATATTGTTAATTTATTTTAACAATAATTATGTTTGTGCAATAAGAAGTTTTTATCGATTATTTGAATTTGTGGTCTCTTTTTGCTACTGAATCTCAAAAGACCGAATTATTTTCCCACAAGAATATCTGATGGATTAAAATTTCTTAGATAGTTAAGTATATTCTCCTTTAGCAGTTTTTAATTAAAATCCTAATTTTGTGATTTCTTCATCTTTTGATCTAATAATTTGATTTTTACTATTTTACAAAATTTATGATGATTTTCTTCTTTATTATTGATTTAAATCTTGGATATTCTTCAATTTTTGATTATAATCATTTCTTTCTTTTTACATTCGAGCTTTAAATATATCTTAGGAGCTTAAAAGTTATTCTTGTTGTTTTTTTATTATATTCTAAAGGTTTATAATGTTCTTTTTAATCATAATAATGTTTGATTCCATTATTTCTTTCTCCTTCAGAAAAGATTATTACTGCTGTTTCTTTTTATTGAGAGAATCTTCAACTTTGATATTGGAATTTCGGAGATGGGTTCTTAATTCTTAATTTTGAATTTATTTTTAAATTAAATTCTATTTTAATTCTGAATTTTTTTGATTACTCTTAGAGAGATTATTTTTCTAAAATTTCAATTATTAAAGTTTTTATGCTTAAAATTTCAGTATTTTTTAATTCATGTCATGTTTAAGTTCTCTAAGATTCTATTGATTTTTAATTGTTAATTATCGTAATTTATGTTATTTTTAATTGATACGTTCATCTAAAGTCTTTACTTTTGAAGTTTATGCATCTATTAAGCCTTGCTTCTATTGAAGCTATGTCCCATGATTTAGCCTCAGATTTTCAATAGCCTATTAT
>Ga0302186_10002863_pt1 | contig 13007 bp, 15 predicted proteins | sample II_Bog_E1_2_FD_198782 | JGI IMG/M metagenome (GOLD analysis project Ga0302186, IMG submission 198782) | Peat permafrost microbial communities from Stordalen Mire near Abisko, Sweden - II_Bog_E1_1 | ecosystem: Environmental > Terrestrial > Soil > Wetlands > Peat | place: Sweden: Abisko... | reverse complement strand
AATAAATCGGATGTACAATTCCTCATAGACATAATTCAATCTTTTCTGCGAGCCTTCAAAAATCAAGATGAAATTGAGCTCACTTTTTTGTTAAATTGCAGTCGAGCCCTTGTTGATAGTTCAAAATCGGTTGAGAGATTAATTGATTATTTAATAGCTTATCGAAAGATCAAAGCATTCACCCAGCCGATCATACAAATGGATGAATGGACTCTTGTGCAAGAATCAATGACATTTTTTCAAGATATTCTTGATTGCGAAGAAGTCAAGAACGCTCTTCAAAAGTATATCCAGCATGAAATGACAAAGGAAAATGATTATGACCAAGAAATTCAAGTTCTTGATTGCATAAAAGTTCTATCCGGAATGAAGATAGAAATATCACCCCCAGAGCATTTATTTAATGCTATGGTGGGCAGAGGAAACAAAGTATACCTAAACTTATCAAGAATGTTTTCTGAATGCAAGACAAATGAGCAGAAGAAATCTTGTCTTGTCAAAATATTCTTTCATGAAGGTGCACACGAATTAATCAGAACTTTTGGTAAAAACCAATATGCCTCTTTTACACATCGTGGAAAATTTCGAGAAATCGAAAGCATGGAAGCAGGATACTGTTTAGAAAAACTCATAATTGGCGAATATAAAAAAAAATATTGGATAAGCAGCGTTCATATGAAGATTTTAACCAAAGCAAGTTATGACTCTCTCCCCATTTTCAATCTTGGAGATGCGAATAACATGAGTGATAGAATGATTGCTGAATTTTGCTCAGGGATATGTTCTTTCGAATTCCCATTGCAGTTTTACTTGTTCGAATAAAATAATATTTCGAGGGTAAATTAAGGATTAATATTATTTTTAATCAAAAATAAAAATGAAAAGAAATTTAAAACCATTTTTATCAAAAAATTTACACGGTTCACAGATACTTAAAAAAAGGTGAAAAGACACAAAATTTCAAATAAACAAATGAATTATGCTCCATATTTTTTTAAATTTTATTTATTTTTAGATAAGATCAGAAAGAAAAGAAGGCAAAGAATTAATCTCAACAAAAAAACAAATTTTTTTTTCCTTTAATATTTTTTCTTTTTTTTTGTTTAAATTAAATTAGTTTTCCATTTTGGCTTCTGCTCGTAATCTACATAAGAATTAAGGATAAATTAATTAACAAAAAAAGGAAACCTCTCTTGATTTTTTTTTCTTTCAGAGAGTACATGATCAATAAATTCTTTATTTTTTTTATTTTTATATTGTCTCATCTCCTCATTCAATAATCCGCTATGGGGTTCATTAAAACTTTTCTTTTCTACTCTTTACTTTTTTGCTTAAAATTAAAAAAAAATACCATATCAGAAAAGACTTTGAAACGAGCTTGCATAAAAGCTCCATGAAGAACATATGCTAGAAAGGCCAAGCCGACTAATCTCGGATTATAAAAGGTCGGGTTTCTTTTGATAACTTTCCATAATTCAAACATTGTTTGAGATTGTTTTTTTTATCTAATGATTTTTTTTAAAAGAAAGAAGAAATTTAATAGTTTTTATTCTGTTCATTTTTTTAAGTTATTGTGAATTTTTCTTTGAAAAATTAATAAATTTTTATTTCATTTCATTTTGTTCCATTATATTGTTCCCTATCCCCTTAACAAAAACAAAAATATTGATAATGATAATTTAATTTCTGAAATATTTCTTTTATTATTAATCATCTTCATTTTCTGGTTTTTCTGGCTCAACGTCTCCTTCTCGAATTCTTTTCATTGCCTCTTTATTCTTGCCTTTTCCTAACTTTGCTTTTTCTTTTTTCTTCTGCTCCAGCAAAAATTTCTGTCTTCCAACGTCTTTCTCTGCTTTTCTAGCCTTCTTTTCTTCCTCATCTAAGTCTCCTTCATCCTTTTCTTCTTCTTCTTTAGTTTCTTCTTGTTTCTTTCCTTTTTTTTCTTTTAGTTTTTCGAACTCTTCTAAGTCAAAATTCTCTCCCCTGTCAGCACGTAAGAGAATATCAGCTTCCATTCTATTTTTGGCATGTCTTTTTGCAACCTTTGGATCTATTGGTCTCCGTGTCAAAGATAATTCAGCTTCTTCTTCAATTTCTTCTTGAAATTGTTTTGTTTCATCTAAAGCTCCTTTGGATTCTAACCCTTTTTGTTTCATGAACCTTTCAAAACTCAATTGTTCCAATTCTTTCTCCAATGTGAGTTTTCTTTTCTTTGCCACTAATTCTGTGGAAACATCAGCCTCTTGGTTGTATCTTGCTAATCTTTCTCGATGATACCTGCTTTTCACATTCATTGATTGATCCGGAAAATTATATTCTTCTCTTTTTGCTTTTAATTCTTCGAAGGTGTAGAACCTATTTTCTTCCACGTTATATCTCCAACGGAAATCCACTCGACTTCTCAATTTGTCTTGTAGCTTTTTGATGATTTTTGTCAAATCAATAGGGTTCTTCCCAGAATTCTTCGACTTCAAAATCACATCATAAAAATCTTGAATTAACAACAAATTGGTGAATCTGATTTTCGCCTCAAGCTTTTTCAAAGCTACTCTCCACATCTCCTCATCATAAAACTCCATTGCTTCAAGATTTTTTATCATCCCCACACTATTTTTATAAGTGATGTCTTTCCCATGGGCTAAAATGGCTGGTTTTATAAATTCCTTCATGAATTTGAACAATTTTTCTTTCTTCAATGTGCGATTATAGCTACAGGCCTCAATCAGCTCAAAAAATTCTCTAAAGCCTAAGCAAAAACCATAAAAAATGAAAAACTAAAAGAAAAAAACTAAATTTAGGAGATGATCCCATTGGTTTTCCCTCTTCATTCACTTCTCCTTCATCTTTTTTATTGATTATATTCTGAAACTCCTCAATGAAAAATTCCAACAAGAAGGGGGAAGCAGCATTTGTTTTTAACGCTCCATATAATCCACCGAAAATCAAACGAGGCTCCAAATTGTTTCGATTAATAGCGATATCTCTTTCGCACATTTTAAAGATTTCAGGCTCATAAAAGTTTTTCACTCCACAATTATACATCACAAGACATGCTCCCCGTCCTGAAATGCGGGTTTCTGATCTTTTTTTCAAATTATCTACCATCTTAAAAAAAAAAATAACAAAAAGAATAAATTTGGATTTTTTTACAATTTGGAATCCGCCTGTAATTTTTTCGTTTTCATGAGGGAAAAATAAATCATCTTCAAGATTGGGATATTTTGCAGGTGCGAACAACTTCCTATCTGCTTTCGAGGGATACATTGTGAAACTGTATTTCAAAAAAGATGTTTGAAAGGATTTGCATAATAGGGTTGAGATGGATTTTCTTAAATTAAACATATTTATGTTTTTTATAAAATTATTCAAAAAACGAAAATCAAATGATTAAGTAAATATCAATAAATTTTAATTTTTTTAATTCATTGTTTTTTTGAAAACTCATATTTTTTTTAAAAAAATCATTGTGTTTTTTTTTTTTTAAATTTATTTTCATTTTTTTTTGGGAAGAAACTTTGTAATAAATATATTTTTATTTTATTTGTGTTTTTCCATTCTGGCATACTTGAATTCATCGTTTATAAATGAAGGTTGTCCGGTAGAGGCAAGCAGTCTTTGCCAAGTTCTGTCATTGGGTAAAATTTGATTTGAATATTTCTCAAGCAATATTTCCTCAGTGGGGATCATGACAATATTTTTATTGACTAGTCCCAAACAAAAACTAGTGAAACCTGCCATTGCACAATGAACTGCATTTTGAGCTAATTTTCTTTTGTTAATTTTGTTTTAGAATGAAATTATTCAAAAAAATCTAACGTTGCAATTTTTTTATCATAACTGTTGGGATCTGCTGATCCGATCAGATAATTCGCATCAATATATTTGATAGTTATATCTAGATCTTGTGAATTACCATAATCAGCTATTTTCGTTTTAAGGAATTGTCCAATATCCTACATGAAATTGTAACAAAAAACCTCAAAATATTATTAAAACTTCTCCGGGTTCGAAGTGATCATCGAGTAAAGCATCAGCTTAATTTCAACAAATTTTCATTTTTATTAAATAATTTTAATCTAATATTAAAAAGTTATTTACATGCTCCTTCTGCCACAACAATGACACAATGTCTTTTTATTCTGACTCTTTGACAAACATATTCTAATAGCCCATTTGTCCCATAAAGTTCAAAACCAAACTCTGGAACTAAACATATATTCACATCAATTGAAGCTAATGAAGCTTCCATAGCCAAAATTCCTGAAAATTTCCCAAACAACTTTACAATTCCAACTCCATATTCTACACAATGTGACTCTACATAAGCAGATCGAATGGCTTTTTGTGCCATCTATATTTTTTTTTCTTTATCCTTTCAATAATTTTAAATTTGTCTTTACGTCGATGCAGGATTCTAGTCCAAAGCCACTATCAACAAGTGGAAGATCGTTGCCAAGAGTTTTGGGGATGACTAATATTGCAATTTTCAAGCTTCGTTTTTTTATTTCTTTATAGAGCTCTATAGTAGTTTGCATAGTGTTTCTTCCTCCAATAACATAAACCTTTCAAAAAATTACATATATTTTGCATATTTATATAGATGGAAACCTGGTTGATGCCTTTAGCTACAAGACCATTCAACAATTGATCGATATCTGGATTGGGAAGATGCCCTATCCCAAGAATTGATCCACCTGTATTTTGTATCGATTTCACTACTTCAGAGTCGAGTTTTTTCCAATCATAATTATTGATTCCCTTGAAACCGAATGGAATGCCATAAACTTCCTTCACTTTATAATTAAAGTATAAGGACATTGTGATTTCTCGGATAACAACATTAACACCAGGATATAAACCTCCACAACTTATTATGGCAGCTTTGACTTCTTCTGGTTGAAAAAATAAATATTTCCGAGGTCCTGCTCTTAACCATCGCACAGCTCTATCAAATGAATGCGAAATACCAAAAGAACTCACAGCTTCATATTTTTTTAACTAAAAATCGAAAGAAAATGTTTTCATTTACATAAGACGAAAGAATTCATTGAAACAAAAGAATCTTCCTATTATATAAATTCTGAGAATTTCATCATAAATGTTTTGCTTACAGGAAGAAAACCCTCACCTCCATAAACACTTCTATATTTGGAATCTCCCAACAAAGGACTGACGATATCAGGAAAATCATACATTTCCTTATATAATATACTAAAAATAAATTTAATGTAGTTTTACCAAATCCCATGAAATATGATTCATTTTAAATATTTCGCAAGTGGGAGCATCCAAAAAATTCAATTCTTGCACTAAACTTTTTAAACATGATTTTTTCATTTTGTAAAACTAAATTTTATAAAAATCAACTCATTCTTGGGATTCATATTTTTTGGTTTTTTCGACAATTTCATTCGATTATACTCTAACCATATTTTTTATTCAACTCATTGTTTATTTAAAAAACTCACGGATTGGAACCCCAGAATTTAACCTTCGAGTATATTTCCTAATGGAGTTTTTTCTTTTGAGTGTAGGACTTGGAGCCTGGTTTTGAATAGTTTTTTGTCTGGTTGTTTTTATTTTATCAAGGATGAAACCTAAGAGAATTCCACTTAATATTGAAGATCCAACAATCAATTTTAAATCTAAAAGTAAGAAAAACATGGAGATATTTGGAAAAAATTATGAACTTGAAGAGTCTTGAATTGAAGACATTGATTTTGACTATTCAGATGGAATTATTTCAAAAGTGTTTATACTAATTTTATTCGAAAATTCAAAACAAAATAGCGATTTTTTCTTAATTTTTGAGAGAAATACGAAATTAAAATTTGGATTATTTGACAAAATGAAAGATTTTTAACTTTAAAAAAGAAGATCCGTTTTTTTTTTTGAAAACTTTCGAAAATGTAATTATTTTACTCTTTTAGTTTATATTTTGATTTCGCATATTCGATTTTTTGTGCTACCACCATCAAAATTGAGTCAAGAGGTGACATTTTAATATCCTCGAAATATTTCTCTCCATTTAAATTGTCTTTATTATGAATGAATTTATTGAACAATTCTTCGATCAAAATGGAATCAATCAACTCATTCAGAAAAATCACATATTTGGAAGAATCAGGAGCTTTGAATTTCTCATCTTTTGAGAAAAGGAAATCCATTTTGATTTTTTCAATGTAATCGAACATTGTCAAAACAAACCTTTTAAAATTAAACACATTGTCATTTTCCAAATCGATGTCTTCGTTTTGAGTTTGAGGGTTTGTTTGAAAAAAAAGTTTTTTTTGATGGAAAAACAATGAGGAAATTTTTTCCAATTGAGCCAATGTTTCTTTTTCGAATATAGCATATTCAGGTAATTTGATGAATTCCAGAACATTTGAAATTTTGGTCGAAATTTCAAAGTCAATTTTGTCAATCATAGATTCTTTTATTTTTTTTGTTTGGAAATATAAATATTTCAGAAACCAAAACTCAAAGGAAGTATTTTCTGAGGCTAATTTATAAATATGTAAATTCGAAAAAACCTGAGAGAGATAATAAATCTTCATAAGTTCTTTATTCAGAAACAAGAGAAAGCCATCTTTATCTTTAATAGGATTGACAATTGTTATTTTGAAGTAATTTTCGTTATTATATTGGTTCTGGGTATAAGAAATTGAAAAAGCTGATTTGCTTCTGTTTTTTTCCTCAGACAAATTGGTTGGAGTTTTTTGAGAATTCGTCATCATATTTGATGTGTTTAGGGTATTACCGCTGCTTTCCATGAATTCGAATTTCACTGGTTTATTATAGGTGTTTCCAATAGCACTAACTGATGGTGTGGCATCTCTTGAAAGCGCAAAGTTGTTTATATTATTAGTCTGAGATGTTTCTAAAATTCAATTTAAAACAAATATAATTTTTTTTTTTTTTTTTTCCTAACCAGTGTGATGTGTGGGGGTATAATAATGGACTTTTTGCATTAAACTACTATAAGGGAGTGAAGGACTATTTGGTTCTATTTTCATTTCGAGCTTTAGTCGAGGTAATGGTAATGTTTGATCTGAGGAGACTACTTCTTTTTGAAGTTTTGTGATGGGGAAAGAGACTTTTTTAACCAACATAGGATTTTGTAAGGCTTCGCAAATTCCTTCCCATTCAATTCTTTTGGAAGCGTCTCGGGTAAGCATTTTGCATATAAGTTTTGTTGTCGACTCACTAACTTGAAATTCAGGAGGGAATTTGATATCATATTCATGGATTAGATCGATTAATTGAGCAATGTTTTTTCCTTCAAAGGGACATTTCCCATATAACATCTCATAAAACATCACTCCTAATGACCAAATATCTGCTTTCATGGTATATTCTTCACCCAATAATATTTCAGGAGCCATATAAATAGGAGATCCTAGGATAGTTTTGGATAAATCTTTCCTACTAGCCAGTGGTTTGCAAAATCCAAAATCTGCGATTTTGGCTATTCCGTCATTGAAAAGAATGTTTTGGGGTTTCAAGTCACGATGGATTATGTTTAATTGAACCACGGAATATAAACCGTTAATAATCTGCTTGAAAATCACCATGGCTTCAGATTCTAAATAATACCCACGGGAAAAAATGGCATCTTCCAAGGTTCCACCGTTACAAAACTCATAGACAAAGTATATGTGGTTGAAAGTGGTGATCATTTCAATGAATTTTACGACATTTTCATTGCTGATGCGACTCAAAGTTTGAATTTCATTAACGACGAATTGCTTAAGTTTCGGGTTGTCTTCAAAAATGCCACGTTTTATAGCTTTGACTGCGAATTGCTCGTTGGTTTGGAGGTTTATAGCTTTGAAGACTTTACCAAATTGGCCACTTCCGATCACAGAATCTAAACGATATTTATCAACTATCTTGGGCATTTTCTAAATTAAATTTTTGAAATTAAATGAAATTATTTCAAATAATAGTCATCATCTTTTTGAAAACAATATTATCATTAAATTTGAATAAAAAAATTTTGATTTCATTATAATAATTTCATAAGAAAAAAGTAATTTAACAAAAAAATGAATAAAAAAAACAAAAAAACAGGAGGAGGTTCTCTTCTTTTTTAAATATCTTCTTAAAAAAAAATTTAAATCATTAGATGGATTAGCTATCGCTGGATTAGTTGGTCTCGGATTAGGTGCTTTGGGAAGTTGGGTTTGGGGTAAAATTAAAGAAGAAGATCAAGAAAAAGAACAAGAAAAGCAACTTAATTTATTGAAGAGAGAAATCGCTCAAAAAAACAGAGAAATGGAAAGTGAAAAAAATCAAAAAGAGCCTCCAAAAGAAACAGGATGTCTCCAAACAGATTCTGATAATTTACTAGAAAACCCTAATTTTAGTTGTCCGATATCAAATGGTTAAAATTCTCTCATTTTTTTTTCTTATTTAGCTTTTAATATAAATAGTTATAATGGATGACCCCATTATTGTCACAAAATGTGGACATACTTTTCAAAAAGAAGCTTTGGAAGCATGGTTAAAAAAGAAGAAAACTTGTCCACTTTGCTTGATTGAGATTGGTGATAATGACATTAAGCCTAATTATACAATGAAGGCAATTGTTTCAGATCTCACGAAGAAAAAATGAAATAGAATATGCTATATGAGAAAAATCTTTATTCCATAGATGTTTAAAATTTAAATATAGTCTTGCAATGTCTTAAAACAAAATTAAAAGAATTCATTAGAATCATTTTTTTATTTGAAAATGAGTTTTTTCTCTAAAAATATTTTTTTTTTAACAATAAATTTGTTTTTGAAATTATTTAGTAAATTTTAATTAATTCTTGTTTTATTTTAGAATTCAATAAAAAAATCGTAATTTTGCAATAAAAATTGAATTTCTGAAAAAAATTTTAAAAAATTTATGCATTTAAAAAAAAAAAAAATCAGCCTTTTTTTTTTCATTAATTTCTATCCAAAAAATTTTTCATATCATGGTTTTATTTATTGTTTCTGTCCATCATTTCCCTGCTCAGAAATTCCTTCAAGGGGTCTTTCAACAGTCCAATCTTACAGAAAATTATTCAAAAATTATCTAATAAATCATCTCACTATTTTTCTTAATTTCTTCTTTCGTTTCAAGTTCTTCAGAGCCAAAAATTACTTTTGAGCTTTCTGATTTATTAATTTTTGCATTCACAAATTCAGAAGCATAAATTAAATCCTTAGGAGCACTTAATGATGATTTTTTTTAACTTTTCTTACTTTTCTATCAATTTTAAGAAGTTTCTCTCTATATTTTTGCTTTTGATCATCCGAAAGACCTAAAATTAGATTTTTTCAACAATAAAAAAAAAAACTTCTAACCATAGATATAATCTGAGAGTCCCCTTTCTTGAGGTGGTTCAATTCTATCAAAGCTTGAAAAAAGATTTAGTTTTGCCTCTTTAATATCTTGATCCCTTTTTTTAAATTAATGATTATATATCAACAACAAAAATTTTACGTAAATTTATTGGTCTCACCCCATTGAACAGCTTTTTTAAATGCTTCATAAGTCTCAAAGTTTTTCGGATCACGAAAAGAAAAGAAGCTTAACAATCCATTGCTATTGAATTTGCATCCACTTCCATAAGCTCCTCCTTTTTCCCTGATTTCTTTATGAAGTATGGTATTTGTTAACAAATTGCCTTTAAAATTTTATTTTGAAATTTCACACATCTCAAAAAATACTTAAAACATGGAACTTAGCAGTATCTTCGTGATTAAAAGGGGTCGTTTCGATAGTTTCCACGACATAATTGACTTGACCTGAAAGCAAGAAAATTTTTTTCTGATAATTTGGAACAAAAATTTCATGAAAATTTTCCTCAGGTTGAGAATTGTCATTTGGTGGTAAAGGAGTCAGCGATTTTGTAAATACTGCATATTTTAAATTTTTGTTATCAAATTAATTTTTATTTACATGACTCATTTTTCCCTTTTAATTGGGAAATAAATGAATTAAGTTGGTTTTTGACTTCAGTGAAATTTTTTTTGCTTGAATGAATGCTGAAAGAAATTTTGTTCTATTTTTTTTTTTTTTTTGTACAAAAGAAATATCCAAAAAAACAAACTTTGTTTAAGAGAAATGTAATGATCTCATTGAAATGGAAGTTTATATCTTCCATGTATTCTTTCACAAATGGTGATTTGACTAAATTGCTTGTGAAGTTGCATATAAATCTCGTCTAATTAATGATATAAATAAGAATTATTTTTTCTATGATTTTTTGTCTCACAGTTTCCAACAAATCAGTGTGTTTTTGACTTTCTCTTAATTGGGAAGCAGAATAGCTTAATGCATATCTCATAGAGTTATCAGTCAAAGAATTCGCTCTTTCTGAGCTAAAGTTTTTCAATAAATGCTGTAAATGAGCTGAATCATCGAAAGTAGCCTCTTCATCAAACATCAGTATTAAATTTAAAAAAATGTATTTGTACTTGTTATCAATTCTCCAAGAATTTCCATCATTTTAGCAATATTTTTGTCCAGGCAAGCTAAATTTATGATCAAATTTTGCTCACTTTTATGAAAATCATCATAATTGCTTTAATAATTTTATGATTCAGTTAATTCATTTTATGAAGAAATAGTTACCTGAACGAGTTATAGGTCAAACCCAAATTTGTTGTATATAAACTAAACAAATCACTCATCTCGTTGTGCGATTTGTTAGTTGTTCCCAATCGAGGCAAAACACTTAATTAAAAATCCAGATCTTTAATAACAAAATATTAAAATTACCTGGTGAACATATCCAGATATTGTCTAATGAAGGCTGTCATATCAGTCAAATCTATTTTTACTCTCAAAAATGTTAAGCCATTAGTAGGTTGCTCATAAAATCTGACATTTATGCCTAATTAAAATTGATATAATCATTCATTTCTCATTTAAAAAATGAATACCATCCAAATTTTCACTTTGATAGTTGGTCTTCGTTATTGTTTTGGAAATGTCTTCAATCTCTAGGCATGGCAAAATTGTGATATCCGGAATTTTTTCTTGATTTTCTTCGAGAATTTTGCTCTTTTATTAAAAAAAAATAAATTTTTAAACTAAAATTGATAAAAAAACCTCTTGAATTATTAATTTCTTCTTCTCTTCAGTTAGATTTTTGAAGATGTCAGAGAGTCTTTTCTTTTCGTCTTCCACTTCCTTTTTTGTATAATTTTCATCAGCCGACATTATGAGTCTCAATTTGTGGTTATTATTCAGCAAATACTTCTCAATCAACCCCTCAAAATATTTCCCCTTTCCGATTTCTTCTCTTAACTTTCGAATCGACTCGTTAACTTCCAAAATCTGTTTACAATCACCACCCAAATTATACAAAGTGAGCATTTTTTGCAGCAAACTTATTCCGAAATTACTGTTGGCTATTTTCGAGTTTACCTCAATTTGATGTAAAGTGCCTTCTACCAAATTTTTATTAAATCCCTTTTCGCAAACATCCTTTAAAGTTTTGGTGATTACTTCTTCAATTTTTGCAATTTCCTTCGAATCCAAACTAATATCTTGAACTCCGACAACAAAAGGTGATTCTTTGAAACTCGGCTCATAGCCATGACCTGGACAATAACTAGCAGCCAATCCACTTTCGATAAGGCTTTTATACATAGGTGAATTCGGTGTATCAAACAACATATATGACAAAATGTTCAGTGAGAAGCTCGTGAAACTATCTTTCACAATATCGTTACAAAGATAGGCAATACCAAATTTCCCATCTTTTCCAGGCTCAAGTGAAAAAGGATCTTTCGGTCCTGTTAAATTTAATGTCTTGGGTGATTCAAATCGCTTTGCATTGGTTAATTCTATTGAAACCGGATTTTTTTCATATTTGTGCAGGTAATTTTTTTGCAAGTATCGCAAATTTTCTGTGAAGTCCAAGTCACCATACGAAAAAAATTTCATATTAGAAGGATGGCAATAAGTTTGGAAAAATTTCTTCAATTCTTCATGAGAAAGATCTGGTATGTTTTCAGGGATGCCTCCACTATCAAAGGAATATTTTGATTCCGGATAGAGACTTTTATAAATGTTCCTGAGAAACAATCCTTGTGAACTCTGATAACATCCTTTCATTTCATTGAAAACGACACCTTTGTAAATAAGTTCTTCCTTATTGGTTTCCTTGTTTTTTGTGATGTCATATCTCCAACCTTCTTGCAAGAAATCATAATAATTCAAGCAAGGCTCAAAACAAAGGCTTGTGTATAAATCCATCAAATTTTTGAAATCCTTCTCGTTTTGACTGCTAAAAGGATAGGCTGTGAAATCAGGTCCTGTCCAGGCGTTCATATAAGTGTTTAAACTTCTTTTAATCATTTGCATGAAAGGGTCTCGAATTGGGTATTTTTTGCTTCCACATGTCATCAAATGTTCCAAAATATGAGGTGTTCCTAAAATGAAAATAAAATGAGAAAATGGAAAACGAAAAAAAAAAAAATTATTATCACCTTTATCATTTGAAGGCAATGTTTTAAAAATTATGGCGAAACAATTATTTTGATCAGAGGTGTCAAGATGCATGAAATTTGCACCTGTCTTTTGATGGGTCAGGCAATAGGATTTTATTCCGAAATCAGGGAACTCCTTTATTTCTTCCAATTTAAAATTCTCAATGATTTCCCCGATTTTATAAGAATAGGGTTTGCGATTCTCACCACGATAAGTGGAGGTAGTGGAGAAATTTTTGAAGAGCCTCCAGGGAAACTTTGAGAGTAAAATCTGAGACGTTTTCAAGGATCTTATCATTTTGGATTTTCTTAAAAATATCTTGAAATATAGACTCCTCTTAAAATTTTATTAAAAATAATAGAGTTTGGAAAAGAAAAGAAAATTCTGTTTGTTTTGGATCATAACAAAAATAAACATTTGTTTGTTTTTGAAATTAATTTTTTTTTTAATGAAATTTTTGAAAATATTTTAAATTTTGGAAATTTTTTTTTTAAATAAAAATTTTGTAATTTTCGTTAATTTTCGT
>Ga0302186_10002862_pt1 | contig 13007 bp, 18 predicted proteins | sample II_Bog_E1_2_FD_198782 | JGI IMG/M metagenome (GOLD analysis project Ga0302186, IMG submission 198782) | Peat permafrost microbial communities from Stordalen Mire near Abisko, Sweden - II_Bog_E1_1 | ecosystem: Environmental > Terrestrial > Soil > Wetlands > Peat | place: Sweden: Abisko... | reverse complement strand
GAAAAATTACATAATTTAATCCTCCCCCTCCACCCCCCATCCTCAACACCCAAGAAAAATTACATAATAAAATTTAGGTTGATGACTTGTTATTTTGGAGTTGCAGATGAATATATGTCTTCATCAACCCAAACCAATTTTGCAAAGTTAAACTTAGATTCTTCAAAACAAAACTCTGCTCTTTTTTATGTAATTTTTTCATTCTGTATATTTATGATCGGTTTTTGCATGAATGCCCATTACTTGAATTACAGGGTAAATATTTCTCCAAAACATCTCAAAATTTTCAATTTTTTATAAAAGTATGAAATGTTGAAAAGAAGAGAATTTTTGGCAGCTGACAAAATACATCAAGAAGCACACAATATTCAGGATATTTTGTCAATTTTGGTTCCAAAATTCATTCAACGAGAGCTAGATAAAGGCAAAAGTGGAGGATCATTTCTTTCAGAACAACCTCAAAATGATGTTGCTGTTTTATTTTGTGACTTTTGTGATTTCGACCAAATGATCAATCAAGAGGGGACAAATATCGTTAAAATTTTAGATGAAATTTTCAGGAATTTTGATCATTTCTGTCTCAAACATGGAATTCAGAAAATTGAGGTTATTTATTATTATTATTATTTAATCAAAAAATTGTTTAGACTGTTGGAAAAACATACATGGCCTGTTCAGGAATAGCATATTGTGAGTCTCGCATATCCTCGCAGCTACTCAAAGTGGAAAAAACTAGAAGATTAATGAATCTTGCAATAGAAATTATCAATTATATTAAAAAGCAAACGTATGGTTCCTCTGGTCAAAATATAAAGTTGAAAATCGGAATTCATACAGGAAAAGTCATAGCTGGGATCATTGGGCACCATAAACCTCAATTTTCATTGATTGGCGATACCATCAATACAACAAGTCGTATTTGCTCGAATGCCAAGGAACAAAGCATACTATTATCAGAAGAAGCTCATAATAAATTGAATTTATCTCAAATCCAATTGAATTTCGTCAGAAGAATTATCACAAACGTGAAAGGCAAAGGAGATTTGGTCACTTATGAGGTTGATTTGAATTATTCAAGGAAAAAATCTGAACATAAGAGCTTGTTTAAAGACCGAATTATTAAATTGTTGCCTGAAATAAAAGCGCAACGCGCATCTTCTATCAAGGAAAAGGAAATTCTTCAAATGAACTTTAAACCAAAGTTAGAATCAAAAAGGCCCACTGTTAAAAATGGATTGGCAGCTATAAAGGAAAAAATTCAGAATTTATTCTCAATTTTTAAAAATTTGAATCAATTGAAACAAAATAAAAGAAGGTTTGCTTTTCAACATTCGGTTAATGATTCTATGTTGTGTAGTTTCAGTCAAAGGGACATGATTTCGAAAAATGACATTAATCAATGTTCGAAGCTGGAATTAAATTATGAATGGACAGAAAGTATTATAACTAAAGAAAAAAACATCCTGAAAATAAAAAACAAATATTTTTTGACTTTTGCAAAAAAACAAGAAGCTTTAGAAAGAGATTTTCATCAATATTTATTCAATTCTTTCGGTAGAGACAAACAATATCTACTTATGTTTTTATTCATCTTATATCTTATTCAAACTTTTGCTTTGGTTCTTCTGAGTGATAATTTTTTGGATGACTCCTTATTTGTTATTATCATCCTTCGTGCAATTTTCATTTTGGCCACATTACTTCTCTTCTTTTTTTTGAACAATCTGTCCAATAAATGCTATTTCAAATACATTTTACTAACTTTTCTTTATTATGGAAGCGCAGTATCAGGTTATCAAATGTACAATGGGGTTTCCATTATAGAGATGGAAGATATACAAGTTCTAGAAATTTCTTTCATTTATATAATTGTCTCGAATTGCAATTTGATTGGTTTTTTGGGAGTGCTGTTTTTCGGAGCTTCCACATTGGCGTTCGGATTGGTGGCTTTGATTTTGAAAGAAAATGTGTTTATTGAAGATTCCTTTTTTATTTTTGGAATTATTGCACTCAATTCAATAAAAGTTAATTTGCAAACAAGGTATCATGTCCAAGTTTTTAATACGTTGCAACACATTGAAAAACGAAAAAATGAGCAAAATGACTTGGTGTCACAATTGCTACCATATCATGTACTTTTAAATAAATTTAATTTTTTTATTAAATTTTCTTTTTTTAATATTTTTTTTTTTAGATCTATGAAAAATTAAAACATATCAATATAAATAATAAAATCCATTTGACGGACTCCATTGAAAAGGTATCAATATTATTTGCTGACATTGCTGGGTTCACTCAATACTCTAGTAATGTATCCCCTGAAAACGTTGTCACAATGTTAAAAAAGCTGTTCACTGAATTCGATAAACTCTGCTTAAAACATAAAGTTTTTAAACTTTACACAATAGGCGATTGTTATGTGGTCATCGGGTTTCTGAACGCTCGTAGCAGAAATCCTCTTCAAGAAGCGAGAAATGTCGTGAAAATGGGATTTTCAATGATTGAGAGCATAAAAGCTATACGAGAACTCATTGATTTTACTACTCTGAATATGCGAATTGGAATACATACAGTTTTTTATTTTTTTATTGAAATTTCATAAAATTTCAAAATAAAAATTTGAAGGGAGATGTGATTGGTGGCATTATCGGCACAGATATTGTGAGGTATGATATTTATGGCCGAGACGTCTTGATTGCTAATAAAATGGAATCAAATGGGTTGCCAGGATGTGTTGTGGTGAGCCAAACAACGAAGGATCTTTTGGAAAAAGATAACAAAAATCAAGAATTTTCTTTTGAAAAAATAAAAGAAGTTGAGGTCAAATTCCTGCCTAACCCGATCAAAGCATACCAAGTCTCGTATAACCTTATCATTTAAAAAATCGTTTTGTTTTTTGAAAATATGACTGACTTTTTTTTTTTAAATGAACATTTAATTTTTAGAAATTATTTAGGACCGAAAGAAAAAAAAAGATGGCCTCTTTTTAGATAAAATTTGGTTAAATCTGTATTTTCACCTTTTTCGAAATATATTTTCTTAGATTATTAAACCGCTGGGGTTAATAAAACAGGAAGCATTCTGAATCTCTTATCCGAACATATCGCCAATTCCTCCGAAATCCTCCTCTACTTTCTCTTCCACTTTTTCTATAAATTAAAGAAAAAGAACAATAAAAAAGCCCTAACATCCCCCAAAATAAAACTCAACCTTCTTTTTTCTCCACTTTTTTAGGCTCTTCCTTTTTTTCAGCCTTGGCAGCTTCATGATGACCTCCAGCTGGAGCGGCGCCTCCTCCGCAAGCATAGAATTTTGAAACATCTTTCCCTTGAAGGATCTTGGCATAGGCTTGAACCAATTGTCCGTCAGCCTTGTTTCCTGATGCCTCAATTACTTTATTTAAATTTTCTTCGGTCACTGGATGTTTGGAGGAAGACAATATCAGAGTCGCGTAGCTCACGATCAATTGATTTTTGGTCGCGGCGTCGAGTTTACCAAGCTCAACTGAAGACATTTACCTGAATGGTTTTTAAGATTGCCGAAAATGTTAGAAATTAATATTTCTTTATAGGAAAAGATTTGCTAAGAAAATTTGTATTTTTTTTCTTTTATGTTTTTTTTTAAATTTATTTCGTTTTTTATATGTGAAAATTTGCTTTGGAGATCCAAAAACAAAATGGGTATATAAAAAAATAAAAAACTGAATATTTTCATTTTTTTTTTTTGAAACGATTTAAGAATGTCAGTTTTTTTTTCTAAAACCTTTTTTTTTTAAATTTGAATTTAAGCAAAGAAAAAATGAAATCAGAAGAAACTTTGGATTCTAAAATTAAAATCAGCCAAAAATCGAAATGTGAAGACGATGAAAATAAAACCAAAAAAACCGGAAAATTAAGCGCTTCCCGTCTAAATTCACATCTCATTGATGCGGAGCTTCTTTCTAAAAAAAAAAAAGATTTAATGATTGAGGAAGCCTTATCCCTTCAAGCCAAAGCGTTTCAAAAAGAAATGGATGAATTGGAGGTGATAAATGCCAATCTTGAAAAAGACATAATGAATTTAGAAATAAAGGAAAAAGAAAACGCTTCGAATTTCATGAGAGCTGAGAAAAAGATTTTATTGGAGGAATATGAGCAAAATCTGCAAATAAAATTAAATGAATTACAACAAATGAACGAAAATAGAGTGATAATGGAACAAGATTTCCAAAGGAGGAAATTTCAGGCGAAATTTCAAAATTTAGAAAAGTATTTAGCTTTAGAAGAAATTCCAAAAGACGAAGAAGAAAATCTTATTATTTCCATAGAAAATGAGTTTGCTAGAAAATATAATTTCTTCCTTCAAGAAAAGGAGAATATTTGGCTTAAACAAAAGGCAGAAATTGATGAGAAAATACAAAAATATTATGAAAACAAGAAAACTGAATATTGTGAAGAACTCAATAGATTAGTGGCAAGGGAAGTCAAAATGTGGGAAGAAGAAAAAAGTGAAAAAATAAAGAGTTTAGAAAAATTTTTCAAGAATCAAGAAGAAAATAGTAATAGTAATGATTTTGATTTGGAAATACAGGCAATTTTTATATTTTAACTTAAAAAAATGCAATGGATTTTTTTTAGAGTTTAGAAAAAATTAAAGACGAGTTGGAGTTATATCAGAAGGAAAAAAATAGCATTTTGGAAGAACTCAAAGAAAAAGAAAGCGAGTTCAAAGAATTGTGCATGATAAAAAAAGAAGTTCAAACGAAAATTGAAACAAAGTATAAAAAAATAGCCTTGAAAAGCCAACCTCAAAAGCAAAGAATAAAAGAAAAAAATATGATGTCGGAATCCATGAAATCAGATTTCATTCAAGATGAGTCGAAAATCTACTTTAGCTCAAATAATACAAATTCAGATTCTTCATGCATTTTAGAACCGATTCCCACAGGAAAATTTAGGGAAAAAACTACTAATTCCAAAGAATCGTTTAGAAACAACATTAATTTTCAAAATTATCAAGAGGATGAAATTGTTGAATTCAGCTCTAATTATGATGAAGAGGTTGATTTTGATCTTTCTAGTGAGGGAAGTGGCAGAAATATCTGAAATACAAATAAATAATTTTTTGTGCTTATTAATGAAAATATATAACAATAGTAAATTTTTTTTCTTTTTAATTAAATTCCTACTTTTCAATCCTATTTTAAATAGATCTAAAAAAAAAGCTAAGCAATCATTACTCTTAATAAAAACTATAATCAATATTAATCATTATAAAAAATTCCTAAATTATTATAAAATTTTGTTCTCTATTTTTTTTTTAATGGAAAGCGTGTTGAATGAAAACAATGAGATACATGAACTGAAGAAGAGTTTTGAAAGCTCTGAAAGCAAAACCGAGCATCGGAAATCCATGATCCAAAGTCTTAAAGGCAACCCATAATTTTAAAAACCAAAAAAACAAATTCCATTTTTGTTTTTACTGAATCTAATCAAACAAAATTTTTGTTTTATTAAAGGAAAGATCAATATTCCTAAATTTTCACAGGATACCATCCTAAATGATCCTTATGTAGAAGAATATGAGGAAATAGAAAAAATTGGTGAGGTAATTTGGGGAAAAAAAAAATGTTTTCTAGCATAAATCTAAAATTTTCTAGGGAAACCATGCTTTTGTGAAAAAAGTCCTCCATAAAGCCACAAATACGATTTACGCTGCCAAAATTTACACTAAATTGGAAGATGAAAGCATCATGACAGTGCGTTTTATAAGATATTTTTATAAAAGGACAATTTTCTTTTAGGTTCAAAATGAATACACGGCCCTGAAACAATTGGATCATCCAAACATCGTTCATTCCCGTCAGATGTTTATCAATGATCAGAAAAAAATTGTGAGGATTATCATGGAATATGTCGACACAGATAATTTGGCCAGAAAAATACAAACCAAATGCCTCAAAGGTAAAATTATAAAAAATTCTTTATTTTTATTTCTTTTCAAAATAAATATTTTTTTTTTTATTATTCAGAACAAGACATCGCATTCATTTTTATTCAACTTTTCGATTGTTTGAACTACATGCATCAAAAAGGTATCTGTCATAGAGATTTGAACCCTTCTAATGTGATGGTCGACAAATTCTTCAGAATCAAAATCATTGATTTCAGCGCCTCCAAATTATTTAAGATCTTCAATGAAATCAACCCGATGATCACACCAATTGGGACTCCCGCATACAAAGCCCCAGAAATCTTTACAGCAGCTTCGTATGGAGAAAAAGTGGACATGTGGGCAGCAGGAATAATCCTTTTTGAGGCCATTTTTAACAGAAAACCTTTTAGCAAAGAAACGTATTTTTTATCTGATTTTTTTTTATTTAATCCTTTTTAAAAAATAATAAAAATAGCCTTGATGAATTAATCAAAGCAATCGAAAAAGGGAAGTTGAAATTTTCAGAAGAAGAATTAATCAGCAAGAAATATTCCGTTCTTTCTCTTGATTTGATCAAAAAACTACTCACTCTGGATCCTGAACAAAGATTGAGCGCTGCAGAGGCATTAAAACATCCCTGGATCATTCAGTTTACTGACTTAATAAAATCAGATGCTAAAAATTAAATTCTTATGTACGTTAATTGTTTAATTTATATGTGAGATTCCATTCTCAAAATAATAAAAAGTGTGTAATAAAAGCAACTTTCTTTGAAAACTCAAAACATTAAATTTCAAGTTCGAATTTTGAAAAAACAAAACATTTTTTTTCAACTTGAAACAGAAAAAATACCAAAATATTTTATATTTATCTAGAAATTAGATCATTAACAATTTAAAAATAAAAAATCGTTGCTAATCTATGTTTTTTGGGCTGGATCCAGTATCTCCCTTATTTTCTTCCCTGAGGCTTTTTCGCGCAGGCAAAGCATTATTAAGGAGCACTTTCTTATAAAAGTCATTGTTGTTATATTCAGATTTTCTAGTGCTTTTGATAATTTTCTTTTCTGAAGGAATTACGGATTTATCCTCAACATTTTCATTTGATGGGAACATCATATTGCTAAAATTGCTGTTTTTGGTATTTTTGATGGTCGGACTGAATCTTGATTGTCTTTTTTCATTGAGTTGTAAACCTTTCGGGGAACTATCTCTTCTCATTTGGATGGAGAGATTTGAGCCTAAGGTTTCTATGGTATCTGTTTTCCCGTTTACGGCAGTCGTTTTATAATCGAATTTATTGGACCCTGTATATAAATGTTTTAAAGACCCAAGATCACCATCACTGCCTTTATTTTGTAAAGCTTTCGGATATCTAAAATGCCATAGCAATATGATAAAAAATCGCAAATATAATTAAAATGAATGAAAAGATAAAACATTTTACAAAATAGAAAATTTCATAAAAAAAAGGAAAAAAAAATACTCTTTTTGGAAATTCATCAAATTTTCTATCATTTCTATATCTTGCACTTTATTATAAGTTGGATTGATCAAAAAGTCATGTTGGAGAGCTTCTGTAGCAGTAGGCCTGTACAAAGGGTTTTCGGTAAGCATTTTTTTCAACAAATTCATAGCTTAATAAACTCTGCTTAAATTTTACAATTTTTTCATAAAATACCTGTTGCAGACACTTTTTTGAATTCTTCCAACGAAAAATTAATTGAGCATTTCTTGTTATTTCTCAAAATGGTCTTGCAATCTTTTCCCTCAAAAGGTTTTTTGCCTGTCAATCTTTCAGAGAAAAATGCAAATTAAACGAAAAATCAACTTACAGAATGTAGAAGATGACTCCAACACTGAAAATATCACATTTTGCATTATAAAACTGCATTTTTTTCTCATCGAAATTCAGAACCTCAGGTCCTACAAATCCTGGAGTGCCGCATCTTTTGAACAAAATGTTTTCTAAGGGACCGATTTCAGTCGATAGTCCGAAATCTGCGATCACTATATCAGTATCACTTTCCTTAGATTTCAATAAAATGTTTTCTGGTTTCAAATCTCGATGCATTATGTTCATATTATGAAGATGATTAAGAGCTGAAAGCAAATTTGTTATTAATTTGCCGATTTTGTCTTCATCGTAAAAGACTTTCGACGCCAAACGAGCAAATAATTCACCTCCTTCCAAAAGGTCGAGAACCATGTAAATAGAGTTTTCGGACTCATAGATCTCATGCACCTTCAAAAGATTAGGGTGGTTGCATCGACGCATAATGCAAATTTCATTTAAAAGACTTTCCTTTCCTTTTTGTTGGGTCAAAATGAACTCTTTTTTGAAGCATTTCACCGCGAAATAATTGTTATCAGAATTTTTTTTGCAAAGATAAACCTTAAAAAAAAAAATTAACGTTTTTTTTTATTTTTGGAAGGTTGAAAAAAGTGTATGAAGTAAAAAATTTGTTTTTTGCTAAAAATAAACAAACCTTGGCGAAACTTCCTTTGCCTATGCCTTTGATAACTGTGTATTCCTCATGAAAAGTCGTAAGAATGCATTTAAATCGAAGAAATTTGCATAAGTCAGCGTAAATTTTGGCCTCTTTGATAATGAGTTCTCTCATTATGTTGTTTTTCTGAAATTGCACGATGAAATGATCCGAAAATTTCTTGCGTTTTTTCTCTCCCTTCTTGTTCGGTTCAATACAAATGCAAATCACTGCCTCAAAACTCATCACTCCTTTGACTTTGGATTCCGCCTTCTATTGCATCATTTAAAAATTTATATTTTTAAGTGATTTTTACTTTTTTATAATAAATATGATCTTCCGTGACGAAATAATGTCTGATGTTGATTAAATGCATCTTTTTGCCTAATTTAATGAACTGAGAATTCAAAATCACGGGTTTTTCTAAGAGATTTTTGGGGAACTGTTTCTCAGATTTGCACCATAATTTCTTGAAAGGATCAGATGGACGGTCTAGAATAAAAAAATCCATTTTGCTTATTTTTTTAGGAGGAATATTTTGTTCAAGGGGATTGGTGATGATAATGGGGTTGTTTGTTGTGGCGGTATGACCATTTTGTGGCTGGGATTCCATTTGAATTAAATTAAGAAAGAAAAATTTCCAAGGTTGTTTTATAAAAGCAATTAATAAGTTTTTTGGGTTGACACTAATTATATAACGGAGCATATCTATTTCTATTCGAAATTTTCTATACTTTAAAAAAAAAAACAAGAAGATGTTGTTAAGTTTTGAATAGAAAAATTAAGCCCAATATTGAAAAAAAAAATTACTTTCTAAGTGTTGAGGAGAAAAATTATGCCAATTGAAAAAAAAAACTAAAAATTCAAAAAAATTTAAACCGAAAAAATTTCAATGAATTTAAAAAAATCTGATCATTTGAATGTTTCCTTCCCCCTCCAAGATTCCTTCTCAAACATCAGTCCCAATCAAAAAGACAACCTAATGAATAATTTATTGTCGATCAAATGCCCCACACATCCCCGTTTTGACTTAACTAATATATGTATGTCACAGGGTTGTGTGGAGCCCTTATGTCCTGAATGTGTGAAGCATCATTTGAAAATTCATAATGATATAAATTCCGTTTGCAAAGCCGAAACATTGGTTTCTATGCGAGAGACATGTCTTGATAATGTGCAAAATCTTTTGAATGAATTTTTGAAAGAAAAACAAAGGTTACATAGTTGGCTCGATAAGAAGGTGTTTCCACACGAGGAAGTGCTTTATAAAATTAAAGAGGCCAAAGAGAACCTTTTGAATATGATTTTTAAATTTTTTGAGTTCATTGAAAAGAATGTGAATTCCTTTGTGATGAGCTATAAAACCACTCATCAAGAGGAATTTGATCATCTTTCGAATAAAATCAATGTATTGATTGAAGAGTTACAAAGCATGCAAATCGAATTGAATGGTGGTGAATATATAAAATGCATGCTCAAGGTTTCATTCATATTTTAATTCATTTGCTAAATAAAGTTTTTAGATGCTAATGCAAGGGTTTTCAACAGATTTAGAAGCATTAAAAAAAAACGTTTCCGATGCATTCGAAGCTTGGGAGACTAATTCACATAATTATGTGATTGATGACACGAAATTATATTCCATCAACCTGGAGTTGATGAAATACATTAAGGTTAGGGAAGGGAAATCGCCATTAGATGATAAAGGAAATAGACAAAATATGGCTTCAAACGAAATAAACCGTCAGAATTTTAACAAGGAAAATGTAGACGTACAAGACCGATTCAAAAATTTCCAGAATTTTCTAGCTTCTACCATGAAATCACCAACAAAACTTAAGAAAAAACCAGGTGTCTCTGACAACATAATCTCTAATCAGAAAGAACTCATGATGGAAAACCCTCACCATCATCATCCATTGGCATCCGGTAACAATACACTTAAAAAAAAATTAATTATAAATATTATAAGGTTCTATCCCATTGGAATTTTCTTATGAACAAAGGTTGAAATTCGATGCCCCGAACTACTTCCTGGAACACATCGCTCAACAACTTTTATGTTACTTCCAAGATAACAGCAAAAAATTCCACTACCTAAATCTCGCTTCATTGGAGAAACATGACATCAAATATAAATTTCAAGAAAAAGAACTCTTCATTGATTTTAAGATCCCTCTTTACCATAGAAGCATTGCTATCCCCACAGGTGAAATATATGTGACCGGAGGCATTGATCCTAGTAACAAGACCTATGCAATTAACAAAGTATATCAATTAGATATGAAAATTCCCTCTCTGATTCCAAAGATGCACATGTCACAAGCAAGATATTCTCATACTCTTTGTTTTGCGATGAAATATATCTTCGCAGTAGGCGGTGTCTCTGATATAAATGAAGGATATTTGGATAGTTTTGAAAAATATGATATTGACTTTGGAGAATGGATCCCATTGAGTTCATGTCCTACAAAATCAATTGGCAGTTCTCTTTGCAATTATAAGGATCGGGTGATTTATAAATTCGGAGGCAAAATGGACAACACTGGTTTTTCCAATTATATCGAAAGATATGATATTTTAAAGAACAATTGGACTTTGTTTATTATAAATTCCGAAAACCAAATGTTCAAATTACCAAGTTTGATGAACGCTTATCAAATAAATAATGAGGAAATTATGGTGTATGGGGGTAGCATAAACGAAGGCCAATGCAGAAGTATCTTCTTACTGAGGATTAAAGAATACATGAAAAATAATGAGGCATTCCATGAGGAAAAGTTCAGAGAGATCAAAATGGAAATCAACGCTCCGGGATCGTTTTGGCTACACCCTATCATGCATGAAAATGTCCTATTTAATGCACAAAACTTACAAATCGATCGAGGAAGTGAATTGTGTCATTTTGGAAAAAAAAGGGTTTTAATTTGTAACTCAGAAATTTGGAAAGATTTGTGAGTGTTTGCCTTAAATAAAAAATTTCCGAAAAATCTAAAAATTAAAAAAATTCTTTTTAAAAAAAAATTTTTATAATTTCCAATTTTTTTTTTTTAATTTTTGTTAATTTGTTTGATTTTTTAAAAAATTGTTGAAAATTTTGGATTTTTTTCTGAATTTGAGAAAAAATATTAAAAAACACAAAATACCATAAGTTTCAACTTAAAATATTACACATTCTTTTTCTTTTTTATTTTGATTATTTTTTAAGCTATTCGGAGGTTCAGTATACATTCTCCTGGCAGTGTTGTTTTCTCCTCCTTTGATATTGGTAACTTTATGTCTTTGTGACAAGATCATTTTATTGTTTTGTTCCATAATTCGATAATTCTCCTCCTCATTTTTCGACCCTTCTTCTCGTCCTTCCTGATTTTCTTCATTTTCTTGTTTATTTTTCTCGCCTGCAAGTTTTTGTTCTCTTATAGTTTCTTCTTTCTCTTCATCCTCAAAATCTATGGTCAGAGGTAAACAGGTGAAAATTGAAGGATGATTGTTTCTCAATGGAATCAAAATCCAATCAAAAACATTATCATATTCATATCCCTCCTTATAAAACAACTCCTTGAACCATTTTTTCGACAAACGATAATTCGGTTTCTCATCAAAATTCAACCCTCTGCAATAATTAATAAAATTCGCGAATTCAATCGGTAGGTCCGCACATAATTCCTTCAAAGGAATGCCCAATTTCTGGTCCTTTATCTTGATATATTTTTCATCCTTGTTTTTTGCATTGATGCCTTGCCAAGGTAACCTTCCCTTCATCAGATAAACCAACAAATATCCAATAGATTCCATATCATCCCTCCTACTTTGTTCAATTCCCTTATGAGTGTTAATACTAGCGTATCTAGCAGTGCCAATCAACGGTTTTTTTTCTCTATAAGGTATATGCTCTTGAGTTTTAGAATCACGAAATCGTTTCGACAATCCGAAATCTATCGTATAGAGATTATGGCTCTGTTTCCCCAGGCCGAAAAGGAAGTTCTCAGGCTTTATATCTCTATGGATATAATTCTTTGAATGAATATATTCCATATTGGTAATCAGTTGATCCACTATCATCAAAACCGTCTTCAATGAAAATTTGCGGTTGCATCTATTAAATAACTCCTCGATGTTAGGACCCAATAAATCTATAACCAACACATTAAATTCGTTCTCAGGACCACACCAATGCAATGTTGGAATGCAGGTCCCCCCCTGTAGATTTTGAAGGATTTTGGCCTCATAGAGCAGTTGGGGGTATTTTGATTTGGTGTCTTCAAATTTAATTGCTACTTCAACTCCAGAATGAACGTTGATGCCTTGGTAAATATCACAAAATGAGCCAGTTCCTATGCGACCGCATAATTTGAAACGACCTGCCACCCGGATTTCAATGATATTCATTATGTACGAGTTTAGATGAGATTTAATTTTTATTAAAAAATTTGAGTTTTTTTGCTTTTTTTGCTTTTTTTTTGTAATTGTTTTTCGGTATAACATATGTTAATAAGACTATTTTTTTTAATGAATAAGTTTTTGTTATTTTTTATTTTTTTATTCAAATTTATAAAAAAAAATTTAAAAAAAAAAAAAAAAATTTTATTAATTTTTTTAATTTAAA
>Ga0302186_10002861_pt1 | contig 13013 bp, 12 predicted proteins | sample II_Bog_E1_2_FD_198782 | JGI IMG/M metagenome (GOLD analysis project Ga0302186, IMG submission 198782) | Peat permafrost microbial communities from Stordalen Mire near Abisko, Sweden - II_Bog_E1_1 | ecosystem: Environmental > Terrestrial > Soil > Wetlands > Peat | place: Sweden: Abisko... | reverse complement strand
TTCATTGGAAGCCATATATTTTAACAGGAAAAAAAAAGTTTTTAAAAATATTAATCTCTTGAATTCCTCTAAATTTTGGAATTACTATATATGTCTTTCTTGCTGCCTTGTTGATATCTATTTTCCAAATAGGGTCTTTCCAAAGGATTGACATTTCTATCTAAATTGCCTTGTCCCTGTCCATATTTATTATAATCATAATTTTGATTCGGAGGCCCTTGTTCATAATAATCCCGAGGTAATTCATTTTGTTTTTTTGGCAGGGGCTCATTCGGTTGATTGTAATAACCAGAGGGCGATTGTTCATTTTGTTGTGGGTAAAAACCTGGCATTTCCTGAGGTGACAGTTGATTTTTGCTTCCTCTCAATCGATTTCTCACTGAGGTCCTATCTTCCTCCACGCATTTATAACAAGCCTTTATTATAGTCACAATTAAGAGCAACACCATTCCTATGCAAAGTGAGAGAAAACTATACATCCATAGGGTATCATCAGAAGATGAAGAAGAAGTGGCTGTCGAAGTGGTGGCGGCTGCTGATGTGGTGGTGGCTGATGTGGATGTACCAGGAGCTGCCTCATCAAAATTGGCGAAATGAGGGGTTTGACTGGAAATTAATGAAAAGTGGGAGATCATTAAGCTTATCAGATAGAGAGTTGTCATTTCGATTTAGACTGTTTTTTTTTAAGGATTTTGGAGATTTTATTTAAAATAAAAGTCAGACGGGCTTTTTTTTATATTATTTTATTTAAAAATAGTAGCTATTTATCCAAAATTGTATAAGAGGGGGAGGGGGGAGGTAAATTTATCACTATTCTATATTTTATGTCAGAACTATAAACAACAATTTAGGAAAAATTGTTAAATATGTAAGAGAGTATTTATAATTCAAGGACAGGTCGGAGGGTGGCATTTTGAGTTTTGGTCTTGTAACTCTTTGACTTTTTTTTCGAGCAAAGCAATTTTCTTCTTATAGATCGTTTCTTTTTTCACATGAAAATCAAGCATGTTCTTGATCCTACCCATCAACTCTCTCATATTCAGTTCAGTTCTCACATCTTTTGACTGTTTGCCAATCTTTTTAACTGCATTTTTTTCAGATTTCCCTTCAGAAACATTGACGCTTTTATAGAGCTTCTTCCCTTTATCTTCTTCTTCCTTATTTTTTTTAGCGAAAAACCTAAAAATCAACAAATTCTATCCTTTTTAAGCATTTTTTTTAATACTGGTATATCTCCTCTTTTGGATCGGTTAGGCCTTTGACGTTTTTACCCTGATTTTCCTTTGAATTAGTGAAATTGCTTGACGCATTCGTGCTTTCCAATTTCAAATTTTCGATGTTTTTGCGTTTTCTCACGCTTTTCGTAGCTTCCCTCGTTTTTTTCCCTAACAAATATTCATTATTATCGCAATTCTTCTCACAATTATAATTATCCCCAATATTCTTCGCATTTCCACTAATAATTCTTGTGGAAAGACTCACAATACCATTATGTTTCCCCTTCTTTTCATGCGGACTCTCACTAAAATACTCTGGTTTCTGCTTAAGTTTCAAGAAATTCAATAGTTTCAGCTTCAAATTCCTCAAATTAGAGTCCTTCAAATTGTTTTTATGCGGACTTTTTGAAGCTTGAGTGAAAAAATGAGTGTTCAAAGTTGAATATGAACAATAATCAGAATCGAAGAGATTTTTTAGACTTTCGGTGGGCACTGAAGGTCTTTTAAAAGGGTTATAATTCTGAGGGAACAGTTTGGGAATGCTTGAAAACGGCCTTTTATCCATATTAAAGAAAATAAATTAGACTGTTTATGAATAAAAAATGAGAAATCAATTCCAGATTAGTTAAATTAGGGAATTTCCCCCCAATTTTCTAGATTTAATTATAAAAACAAACTTAAAATTTTGTTATAATGAGTTTCTTCTCAAAGCCGAATGCCAACCCTAATACCAATCAAGACGATTCCCTGACTGATCTGGGTCTTGATAACCAAGCCAATAACCCATCAGACACCGTGTCTTCTTTGCAATGGATGCCCAACCTCCAGATGAAAATCCTAGCCGCATCTACTTGGGATGGCAAAATCTACCTATATGAAGCTTTGATGTCAGGGTATCAGAAGTATCTGACTCAAAAAATGGTGTACACAAGCCAAAATGAGCCAATATTATCTCTTTCTTGGAAGAAGGACTCTTCAATGATATTTGCTGGATGTGGGGATAATAGCGTCAAGGCATTTGATGTGAACTCAGGAAAATCAATGATAGTTGGTTCGCATGATGGCCCGGTGCACTCAGTGCATTGGATCGAGCAGATGAATGCCTTGATGTCGATTTCATACAATCAACAGATAAAATTCTGGCAATTAGGTAACCCCAATGCCGTTTTTCAAGTAGCTAGCGATTCAAGAATCTTCGCTAGCGATTTTAATTACCCTTATGTGTTCTTGGGGATGAACAATGACCAATTGAACATATTTGATTTGAACCAGATGCAAGGGTTTCCTAATGGGAAGTTGATCGGCACTTTTGCCACACCTTTGCAATCACAAACCAATAGTCTCGCGTTGTTTCCAAAGAATGATGGATATGGTGTAGGGTCGATTGACGGCAGGGCCAACCTCTCCACCATGGAAAAACAAAATGTGTATGGAGGCAGTCAAAGCAACGCGCCTTTATTCAAAAGTGCAAGCAAAATGACTTTCAAATGTCATAAAATGGAGGAAAGTGCCACTATTAACATTCTCTTGCCTGTGCATAGCATCGGATTCCATCCAAATTCCAGATGTTTTGTCTATACTGCTGGAGGAGATGGGATGATCAACTTTTGGGACCATGAGGCCAAGAATAAGATTAAAACTTTGAGCTTTAAAGGAGTACCAGTGAATAGAGTGAAGATCAGCGACGATGGATTATTGATGGCATATTCTTTGGGATATGATTGGCAGAAGGGGATCTGGGGGATGGACCCAGCTGTGAAACCAAAGGTATGTGTGCATGTTATGGCAGAAAATGAATTGAAGTATAACAGCAATTCGAGTGTTGGAGGAGGAGGAGGAGGATGGAAAGGATAAATAAAATTCTGATGGAAACTTTAGGGCGGGTTTTTTATTTTTTTTAATTTTTAGAAACGAGAAATGTGAATTTTTTTGAAATAAGAAAAAAGAAATTTATTTTGTTAATTGCAATTTTTTGTTTTTAATTCATAATCTAGATTTAAAAATTCAAATTTTTTTTTCTTCTTCCATTTAATTTTTTTTTTTAAGTAAATGATTTTTTGGGAAAAAAAATTATTGTTATGATGTTGAGGGAATTATAATGAATAAATACTATATATTAAGGAGGGTTAAGAGGTTTACCAAGGATATAATTTGGTGTTCTTTGTGGTATTCCGAACCCTATCAGAGGTGGAAAAATGTTTAATGTGGTCGTGATAAAACTGCCAATGCCTAAAATGACCATTTGTAATATTTCTTGTTTCATTAATATTTACTTGATTTGTCGAAATTATTCAAATTCAGCTCCTCGACATTTGTGTTTTCTTCTTCGCTTCTAATAAAAAAAATCTTAATTTTCATCTAAAAAGTGTTTGTTTCACTCAGATTCCTCTGATTTCGAAGAATGCTCCTCCTTATAATTCTTCTTATATGGCTTTTTAAAAATTCATTAGTTCATAATATTTCCAAAAAAACTACTTTATAATAAGTTTTCTTTCTACTTGAAGATTTATTGAATCTTTTCTTCGTGAACCTCGTGTCCTCAGGATTGCATCCTATTTTAAAAATTTAACATCTTCTCAATTTTTTTAAAAATCACCGCTACATCCACAATAATTACATCCTTCTGGTGGTAATGGTTGCTTTCTCACAGCTTTTGGCACTTGACACAAGCAAGCCTACAACCAAAAAATCCATAAAAATCTTTTCAAAATATCTCGAAAAAATCCAACTTTCTGATTTTTTGAAAATGCCTTCATGCATTTTTTACAACATCCATTTCTCATCAATTCTTCTCTTTCTTTTAAATCCTCTTTAGTGCAGCCTTTGCACCCACATGTTTTGCAACCCATGGAACTAATGTGCATTTTGCGTTGATTCGCTGGAACCACACAAACGCACGTTTTGCCATTTTTGTCATTTTTCTTACATTTGTCGCAACACTTTTTTAAAGAATTCAAAAAAATCGCATTTCTCCGATTCTTTACATAATATTTGTATTTATGCTGCTCGATGGATCGCCCACGACTGCTGCTGTTCGACTCTGATCGGCTTCGACTTCTTTCAATTTTATTTCCACTTTCATTTTCTTCACTTTCCGCAGCTTCTTTCTTATTACTTTCATTAGCTAAATCAAAAAAAATTTCAAAAAATCATTTTGTAATGAAGCAACTCTTCTCTTCTTCATTTTCTCTTGGCTCTTTCTTTTCCGCATTGTCCAAAATACTAGAAAAATTGCCTGTAGGGTTTTGAGGCAACTCGTTTTCTGATGAATTGGCTTCTTCTTTGCTATTCTTTTGGGGGGAATTGCCTTGATCCATTTACTTATTATAGGTTTCTTTTTTTTTTAATTAAGAGTCTAAATTTAAAGGACTTTTTGAAGAAAGAACCGAATTTTATTTAGGGTTGATTTTAAAGATAAAAAGTTTTTAATTTGTTTTAGAAAATCCTGGGAAAATGAATAAAATATCAATGAGTCTCTTTAAATTCTCCAAAAACCTCATGAAACCAAGCGCGACTGGTAAAATCTCGAGCTTTTCATGGAAAAATGTAGCCACTTTCAGCAAAAACACAGGAATTAAGCAATTCCAGATGTCGAAAAACATTATTAAGTGAATTTTTATATTTTTTTGGAGTTTTGCTAAAGATAAATATTATAAAAGGGTCACAAATGCCTGCTTACCTGAAAATTTATCATTAATGACGTCTATTTCAGGAGTGAATTACACTCTTTTGTTGGAGGCGTTGGGGACAAATGGATTGGACGGGGATGATGATGAGTCGTAATTTAATTTTTTTTACAAAAGGCTTTAATTTTTTGTTTGTGTTAATTTTTTTTTATAAAAAACGATTGGGGAAGGAGCAGTCAATGGCGGGGAAAGTGAAGTTTCGGCTCGGCTTAAGTGATTCGAATTAATTATGAAAGACACAAAATTTATAGCATAAATGTTCAACCATTATTATTAACATTTATGATTTTTTTGATTTTTTGATTTTTTTTATTTTTTTTAAATTGTTTTTCTTCTAAATTTATAATTTTTGCCTTTGGTTTTTTGTTACCTGATTTTAGCTAAAAATTAGAAAAATTAAGTTTTTAAAAAAAAAAAATATTTTTTTAACTTTAAAATTTTATATAAAAAAATCCATATTTTTTTACTAGAAAATTAATAGTGCCTTGAGAAGAAATAAAATTACATTGTCTTTTTTTAATATAAATTTCTTAATATTCTTACATTTTTCTCACATCCCGCCTATTTTCTCAATGAATCGTTTTACTCTGAGCTTTTTTGATACATCTTTGGAAAATAACTACCAAAAAGAAATCTACCCAGAAAGGGTGAAAAAATTGGCTCGTTTCATCCTTTTACAAGATTTAATTGTCATAATTTTCCAAATCAAATTGCTGACAGTAGATCAGAGATTGTCAAACTACATAATGTTGGTATTGGCGTTTTTGCTTATAACTGTCATTTTCATTTTAATAAAGAGGTCTTCTTCATTCTTGATGATCATCCTCATGACAAATTATATCGGATCCATCATAATGTATGTGGAACTAATTCATATATTTAAGGAAGAACCCTACTTGGTTGTCTTGATTATCCCCTATCAAATCATGCACTCTATTATGATTTTTATCAAAAGCAAATGGATTAATTGTTCACTGATTTATATGTTTTCTCTGATTCATCTGTTTTTCAGAGTGATCAACACCTCCCGTGTCCAAAACGTGAATTTCTCAACAGTGATTTTGAATTTTTGCATCTATTGGATGTTCTATACATTTATAGCCTATGATCAAGAGAAAAACTACAAAAAGGTTTATAAGAAAATAGGTGAAAGCTATGAGAAGGTCAACTATTTCAAATTAATAATGAAAAATGTGATCCCATCCCCGATTTTCATCATCGATTATCAAAACGACCAGATAAAATTCAACAATAATTCAGGAATTAATATTATAAAGATGGATAAAAAAAAGCAAGATTTTAGCTGTTTCCAAAATTACCTGAAGAAATTTGTAATTTTTGGAGAAAAAAGTCGAATTATCGAAAATACAACAAATCCAGAAATTGAAGTATCTACAATCTTGAAAAATTATTATAATGATGAAACAAACCATCCATTCAAATCTAACGTAATTAATGAACAGGAGGAACAAGAAAGCAAATTTACAAGAATAAACGTTTGGACAAACGATGAAATATTGAAAAATAATGATTCTTTGGATATGAATTATAACTTAAATGAAGAGCCAAAAAACAAATATTACGAGATCAAAATACTCAAAATCTTTTGGGAAGATTCGATATGTCTTTTTCTATTGTTTAATGATAATACCCATGTGTTTCAGATTTCTGAACTTGTGAATCAAGATCTATATAAAAACCAGGTCTTGGCTTCAGTTTCGCATGATTTAAGAACTCCTTTAAATGGTTTGAATGGAATGTTGGAGCTTTCCATTGCGAAGACAGAGGATCCCATTCTAAGAGATTATCTTGAATTGGCACAAAAATCAGCTTTTTTCTTAAATTATCTCATCAATGATATCCTCGATTTTTCGCTTATGAATTTTAAAAAGATGAGACTAAATTGCGAAGAGATAAATTTACAGCAAATTATCGATGAGATGTTGACCTTAATTGAGTTTCAAGCCAAGGAGAAAAAAATTATCTTGAAATTCTATTCCCTCTCTAAAAAACAGCATAATATCTTTTCAGATTCGACCCGAATAAAACAAATTCTTTTAAACTTATTATCCAATGCTTTAAAATTTACAGATCTGGGTTCTATCGAGGTTTTTTTGGAAGATTTTACAGAAGATCTAACATTTCCACTCTATAAAATCTCTGTCAAAGATAGTGGCGTGGGGATAAAACCTGAAGACATCAGCAAATTATGTAAATTATTCGGAAGATTGGAAAATAATAAAAAAATTAACAAAACTGGAATTGGTTTAGGATTAACAATTAGCAAAAAGATCTCAAAGCTTTTATGTCCAGAAAAGGAGGAAGGATTACAGGTGGATAGTATATATGGAAAAGGGTCGACCTTTTACTTTTTTATAAGTTCGTTGAAAATAAAGGAGAAAAAGTGTGCTTATGACCTTGATAGTCTGGAAGAAAGATGCATTACTGAGCCATATCCCTCATCACCATGCCGTTTTTTGGAAGAAACAGAGATATTAAAGACTATTCAATCAGAAAGAAACATCATTTTGAAAAAGATTTTGGTTGTGGATGATGACCTAATGAACTTAATGGTCGCAGAACAATATCTAAAGCTATTTAACATCAAAAGCTTGAAAGCTATGAACGGTCTTCAGGCTTATAAATTGATCAAGATGGATTATAAAAGCAAAACAAATGAAATTTGTATGATTATAATGGATTGCAATATGCCAATTCTTGATGGATTTCAAGCGAGTTTGAAAATAAACAAATTTTTTAAAAAAAAAGGGAGAAGGAAAATTCCGATTTTGGCAGTCACTGCGAATACAACAGCTGCGGATATTTTGGTGTGCAAAGATTCTGGAATGGATTATTTTTTGGAAAAGCCAATGAAAAAAGATGATCTTAAAGGAATGATTGAAAAAATTTTAAAGCTAAAAATTTAATATATAAAATTCTTTTTCGGAGATAAACGAAAAACCAAATTTAAACCCAAAAAAAATATTAATTTTTTTATAATCCTAATAATAAAAACATCACATGAGCGGACAAGACCTACAATCAATTCTTTATGAAATTTCCGCTGTAATCATCCTGTTTATTTTTTTCTATATTTTGTTGAGCACCATGGCTATCTTTCGTCTTCGGGAGCTGAACTCCTTTCCAGATACTCACAAAATAGCCCTATGTTTCTATATTTTGCTCTTTTTATTATGTATTTTTCGTGTTTCCACTATGATCTATCTCATCGCATTTACACTTCAAATTCCAGACGCCGACCATATTGGTAGTTATGAGCTGAATATTTTTTTTCTGGTGTTTCCAGATTGCATGTTTTGGGGTGGGATGGCTTGTTTTTTCTGGGTGGTGATCCTTTTCTTCTATTCAAGCCATATGACCAATGAAGATTTGACACATTTGAACTATGGATTGAAAAGATATAAGATCCATCTTCGTTCACAGCTCTTTTTCTGGTTTTTCATAATCCTCTACACGATAATTCAAATAGCCATTGTGGGAAACTATTTCACAGAAAATTTAGGATTTCGAGTCTATGCTTCAGTTCAAGCTGGTTGCAGTGTCGTCATACCTCTCTTAGTTTCTTTTTTCATTCATAGGATGTATAAAAATTTCAGCGGAGTCTTTTATGTTTCCGATGAATGGAAGAAACTTTCACGAATGGGGGTCAAAACTATGATGATTATTCTGGCTCTTCGTTTTGTGGCTGGACTTATTGATCTAAGTTTGCTCCAGACTAAGGCAAGAAATTTGATAAGTATCTCTGGAGATTCTTTTAATTATTATGCTCTGTTGTCAGGGTTGGCAATTTTGGCGGTCAGTGCGTTTTTCCTGGAGATTTTGCCTATATACATCGGGTTCCATTTGAGAGTGATAAAGTTATGCTTCAAAATTAATAAAGATGGCAGAATCAGGGACTCTCCAGAGTTGAGACATGAAAGGGAATCATTAATCCCACATGAAAATAAAACGTCTTTGGAAAATGAAGTGATAATAAATGGGCGCAAGGATACTCTGAAGACAGATAAATTAATAATTCCAGAGAAAATTTCTGAAAATCTCAAGAAATTTGAGTTTTCTGACTTGAATTTCTCTGCTGACCCCCCAATTAACAATAAGAAAAAATTCGGAATTGTGCAATTTGCCAACACCTCTACAATTTTTGATTCATCTACCAATAGTAGAACCTATGAATTATGTGTAAGAACTGTTGAAATACCTGCGATGAACCGTTTTTTGTTGGAGGACGTCGAAAAAGACCTGAACAAGCATATTTTTCTCCAAAACAAGCTGAAAAATAAAATGGTCAATTTGTTCGGCTTTGCGATTGATAAAGAAAACATTTCCTTTATCTATGAAAACATGAAAAATGGGTCGTTGAAATCATTGTTGGCAAGTAGTCCTCAGAAAGGATTATCTTTCCCTATCCGAATGAAGATTTTATTAGATTTAGCGAAAACCATGGCTGATTTGCATAGTTTCAACATTGTTCATGGCCATTTGAGTCCAAACAACATTTTATTTGATTCGGAATTTAATTTAAAAGTAGGAGATTTATTATTATATGGTTTGAAAAAATACACAGGGTACTCCAAAGGGTATTCAAATAAATCTAAATATACAGCACCTGAATATTTGAAAGATAATGGATTCATCGCCATTAATCCAACAAATTCTGGAGATTGCTATAGCTTTGCTATAATTTCATGGGAAGTGCTCACAGGAGATGTGGCTTTTCGAAATGTGACGAAATCAGAACTGAAGAAAATTTTAATTGAGGAAAATTCAAGACCGAAAATCCCAGAAGTCTTTGCACCAGATTTGGCGAAATTAATTCGATGCTGCTGGCAAAGCGACGCTGGGAAACGACCCAGCTTTTCACAAATAATTAATAATTTGCAAGAACTTGAAAAAAATATAAATTAGCTAATTTTAATAAATTCGGATTTTTTGATAAGTAGCGTTTTTTAAGCTTCTAATTAAAATTCAATTTTGAAATTTTTTATCGCGTTTTTTTATTTGGTGTTAAGATTTATAAAATTTTAACCACTTTCATCAGAAGAAAAATTTGAGGTTTTCGGTCTCGTTGTTTTTAAATAATTTCTAGATAATTTAACTGAGTTTCGGAGAAAGAAAGAAAGAAAATATATACCGTTTTTATGGCATCGCTCAAATCTCCAAAATTTATATCACTTGATTTTTTTAGATTGATATTTGCAACGATTATTTTTAAAGAAGATTGAATGGAAAAATTGTCATTGAAGTCGTTATAATGATGAATATTATTACTATATGTGCTTTTGCTGTTTGTTGTTTTTTCTACAAAATAAAATTATAAAAAACATAAAAAAAAATTCAATTTTCAGAAGATCAAAAAATGAAAAGATTGACTTAACTAAAAAAATTCAAAAGAAAAACTCATAAAAAAAAAGTAATTTGAAATCGAAAAATTTTTATTTCAATTTACGAGTTGGAATGTTTTCATCCGGCATCTTAGCGAAATTTTCAATACATTTACGGAACTTCTCTTCCTCCTCCTTCTCTTTATTCTTATCTTGGTTGTTGTTTTTTTCATTTTGAACAGTTTCTGTTTTTTTCTTTTTGTTTTTTTTGTTTTTATTATTTTTTTCTTTTTTTTTATTGTTTTTTGTTTCATTTTTTTTGCTTTCTTCGTTTTTTTTCTGGTTCAAACATTCTTCATCAGCAATGAAGTAATTATTATCAAATTTAGCAGATTTTTTCCTTTCAGAATCAGTGGAATAGCTTTCTAAGGAATTAAGATCCTGTTGTTCATCAATCAAGGTGAAGACATTTGAATTGAGGAAGATGTTTTGACTTATATTATTTTTTTTGGGCTTTCTTTCGTTTTCAATTTTGAATCCGTTGAAATTATCGATGAGTTTTTTTTTATTTTCTAAACATTCATTAATTTTTTATATTTTTTAATATTTACTTCTTAAAACGATTCTTTCTTCAAAATTTGGTGAATTTCTTTCTATTTTGCCTTTGTTTTTCTCTTCATTTGCCACTCTTAAAGGTGAACTTTGTGGCCTTTGGTCATTTTTATTTTCTTCTTTATTTTTATCATTTTTTTCTTCGTTCATCAGGCTTTCATCAATATATTTTTCACTTGGAGCCTGTGGAAAATAATCTTCCAAATTATTATCAGTGATAAGTGATGACTTTTCATTAAATTTCTCAAAATTTCCCCTTTCTTTATCCAGATTTAAATTCAAATTATTTAAACTCTCCTTCATTTCCTCGATTTTTTTCAAATGGCTTTCCAAGATCCGTTGATATTTCACGTCGAAATTCAAAATCTCTTTAAAAACATCGTTTTTTTCATTTTTCAACTCTTTTTCCAAATTCACACAATTCAACACATTTTCCTCTTGGAGCCAATCATCGAATTTCTCAACCTTTTCATTATATTTACAAACAATTAAACTGGTTGCAAAACAATTGTATTCCTGAGGGCTATCAATCATTAATAAAAAGTTACGGATTTCTTCCAAAATTTCCTCATCGAATTTTTTCTCCAATTCCAATAAATCCTCTTTTGTCAATATTATCACTTTTTTCCAAATTTCCCTTTCATTTCCTTCTGTTTCTTTATCCGTTGAATTTTTTTCCTCATCATTAAAAAGCCGATCAAGTGAACATTTTGCAGTAGTTTTTGGAAAGCTTTTTTTTATAAAGAGATCAATGTTTTTTATCACTGATAGGACTTCTGCTGCGGATTGAGATTTATTTTCATTGTCAGCTGTGGTGGTTGATATCTCTTCATCTTCATTTTTCTTATCGGTTTCGGTCACGTTCTCTTTGTTGTCGAGCCATTCTTTCTCGAGCTCTAATTTTTTATCTTTCAGAAAAAATTTCATTTTTAAAAAAACAGATTTTTGTTTATGAACATATTTTAACGAAAAAATTATAGTTTTAACTTTTTTTTTCAAAAATAATCCATTTTTAAAAACCAAAAAAAATGAATTTTTATTCTTACTAATTTTGATAAAATACAAAATCTAAAAATTTTGAAATTTTTAGGCTACGAAATTTCAAAACAAAAATCAACCAAATAAAAATCTTAAAACAAAATTAGAAATATTACCTCTATTCAACTTTTTTTCATCTTTATTGTTTTTGATAATTTTCTCTTTATTTGCAGCAGCTTCCTTCATTTCAATTTGAAGCTCCACCAGCAATACTTCCAGATCCTTCAACGTTGGTTCAATTGCTGGGAAAATGGTTTTCTTCGTATTTTTTTTTACGAAATCATAAATTGTTCGATTCGAGGAAACGTATTTCAAAGCAAGTTTTTTATAATCCAGATAAAATTTTTCATCCTTTTTCATTTTTAAAAATCAAAATGATTTTTTATTCTACCTTATGAAAACTGAGTTCTTCTGAATATTCATGCAAATATAAACAAGCTTTGTTGAGACAAGGTTTTCCATTAAGGAAATTCAAACAATATCTTAAAATTTGGCGGATTTAAAAAAAAAACCCAAAAATTGATAAACTTGCTTGAGCCATAAAAGGCCTTGAACAGCTTTCCCTCGATTTCGAATTGATCCAAGGCCTGTGAAATTTCAAAGTAACCGTTTTTTCAAAAATTAATAAATTCAGAACTAAAATCGCAATAGAGGCCTCATACACATTGCTATAGCAAATATAGACACTACTATCTGAATTTTCGTAATTCGAATATTTGTTGATAATTATTGACTTGATTTGACCATATTGGCCCATATATTCGTATTTTGAAAGGATCTAAGGGCGGGTTATCGAGGGAAAAATCAAAAATTTATATTAAATTTTAGGTTGATTTTTAATAACTTCTTTGTTTGAGTATTTCTTCGATAAACCACAAAGATAAACAAGGTTGGTTTGAATGATCCGCAATTCGGAAAGGTACTTGAATTTTTCAGGGGTGGGTTTATGTGTTTTGGAAAACTTTTTATTCATCAAAAGTCGAATTTTTGATTATTTGATTTTGGTTTTTTAAATGATTCTTTTTTGATTTTTTTAACTAAAAATCAACGTTTTCTAATTTAAATTTTTTTGAAATTTTATAAATGAAGTTTGATTTATGACATTTTTTCTTCATAAA
>Ga0302186_10002856_pt1 | contig 13022 bp, 21 predicted proteins | sample II_Bog_E1_2_FD_198782 | JGI IMG/M metagenome (GOLD analysis project Ga0302186, IMG submission 198782) | Peat permafrost microbial communities from Stordalen Mire near Abisko, Sweden - II_Bog_E1_1 | ecosystem: Environmental > Terrestrial > Soil > Wetlands > Peat | place: Sweden: Abisko... | reverse complement strand
ATTTGAAAAACATAACATTTAATTCCAAATTAACGAAAAAGGAAAAAAATTGAACCAAAAAAAAATTAATTGGATTAAAAAATATTGAAAATAAAATAAAAAAAAATTCATCATTTACTGACTCATGAAATAGGGGTCATTTTAGGAAGTAAAAAGCCTAAATGGTATTATTTTAAAAGTTTAAAATTCACGCATTAATTTCGCAAAAATATGTCATAAGCTTGTTTTTTATCGTATTAAATAAGGAATTTTATAGGACAATAATTAAAAAAAAAATATAGAGTCTCAAGCAACGACAAAACTCTCTTTTTCCTGAACTGCATGAATACTACCTCTTCTTCTCAACCTGAGGGCTTTTCCCAAATTTCCACGAAAAATAATAGCGATTTGCATCATATCGTTACAGAACCGAATTTGCAAAAGCCTAAGTTCCAAAAGAAACAACCAGGTTCTAAATCTTTTATTTTTTTTCATTATTTTTTTTTACAAACATAGAAAATGAAATAAAAAAACAAAGAAGCACCTTAAATTTATTGAATGCAAAGGGGGCTAGCTCAGAAAAGGCCAAGCTTCAAGCTCCTGCTCAGGGTTCCAAGGTAACTTTTTTTTTTTCTAAGTTAAAGGACTTTTTTATTAATTTTCAAAAAAAACTTTAATTTTTAATATTTTTTAAGTAATACTTTTAAACAATTCTTTTCAGACTGAAGACAAAACCATTCCGATCTATAAATATCGGATTTTTTTCTTTTCGAAATACACTGAGATGGTTTATGAGATTTTCGTATGTCTGCAAAACATCATCACTGTGAAAGATGCAATTTTGGAATCCATCAAATCATACAACGAGAAGTTCATCAGCGAAGAAATCCCCCTTTTACTAAAAGAAGACGAAAATTGTTTTGAATTGTATCTTTCAAAAAAAAATGGTTGTGCCAAAAAAGATTTGCCATGTAATTTATTCAAATTTCTACATTTGATTTTTCTTTATTTAGCCCTCGATTTTTTCCAAATTCTTTCCATGACTCATATAAAAACTTTCACTCTTAGTGAAAAAAGCGATGAAGGAATTTTTGATTTAAGAAAATCAAGCAAGACTGCCTCAACAAATAGTCACGACTCCAAGGTCGACAATGAGACCATCATCAATAAAAGCCAATCAATAGTCATAGCTAACCATTCTTATGTTAATAGCTTGTTGAATTTGAAAGGTTCTTCTGACAAAGAAGAAGGAATCTTCGACGACTGCCAAAAACATATGTTTTGTGGTGTCTGGAAGCTTTTCTCAAAAAAAAAGGATATCAAAAAAATTGTCACATGTCAATCTTAATGAAACTTGAGAAAGTTTACATTGATTTTTTAATATTTAAATAATTTAATATCGTCTATTTTTGTAGGTTTTTTTTTCATATGTATTATCTATCTTGAACTTTTATGTTTTATTTTTGAAATTTTCATACACACATAGTAAATAACTCCTAAAACTGAAAATTAAAACATTCTTTCATATTTTTATAATTTTACATAAAAAAAAACATTATTTTTTCATTGTTTTGTAATAAAAGTTTAATTTTTGAGTTCGTCTAACAAAAATAAACCTTAAATTTTCTTAATTTCTGAAATGTGTTGGAAAAAAGCTAAAAAAACTAAAAGCCAACCAAAACCAACTAGCAAAATTGCAAATATTACAAACAAGCAAATTGCACAATATATTGTTGTTGATATAGAAAAGTTGGAGAAAAATGAAGACTTAAAAGATAATAGTTCGAGCTTTTTAGCAACAAAAACAAAGCACGATTTTTATGATGATAAACCGATTGAAAGAATAGAAAAAAAACCCGTGGATGAAGGCGAAATACAAAAATTTACATACAATTTTATGGAAGCACCTCCCCCACATTTTGATAGAGTCAATGTTTTGAATGAAGAGAATTTATTAAGAACTGATGAAATTAAATTAGAGAACATCTAGTCGAAAATTTAAATTTTGGTTATTTACGTTCACCTTGATTTTTAATTTTTTTGAGTTTTTTTGGATTAAATAACTGTGTAAAATTGAAAATTACATAAAAAAATATATTTGTTTAAATTTTTTTTTCATAATTAATTCATTTGGTTTTTCATTTTTTGGGGATCTGAAAATTTTGCGGTTGTCCATTATTCACATCTAAAATTAATAAATATTTCTTTGAATAAAACATTTTTAAAAGTAGAAAATACTAAATGGATTAAAAATGTTCGGTTGCAATGAGTTCAAATTCGTCTGTACATAATTTTGATTTTGGAAATTGGATTGTGGATTCATCATATTCTGAGGCATGACTTCATTAAAAAAAAAAATAGTTTAGAAATAAATAAATGAAAAAATTAATAAACAATTATTTGCCCCCAACGGATTCTGAAACAAAAGAGGTTGTTGTGGTTTTTGGGCTTGATTCATTTGATTCATATTCATTGGTCCATTGACGCCAAAAATCTGAGATTGAAAGTTAGGCAATCCAAGGTTGTAAGGATTTTGGTTCATTTGGTTCATCTGGAAATTAGGGTTAGGAAATAAAGGATTTCCGTTGGGAAACATATTATTAGGGAACGAGTTGTTGTTTGGTTGATTATTTGATAGAGAGTTTAATCCTTGCATTGGCATATTGAAGGAATTGACAGTGTTGAATGGGAATGGATTCATTATGGAAGGTGTTGGACTTTGGTTTAAAGTTTGCTTCATGGTTTCTTCATTAATTATTTGATTTGTGCCATTGTTGTTGTTTTGGGGGTTGTCAAAATAATCCACTAAATTAAAATTTTTTTTATTCGAATTTAAAATTTTGAAATACTTCCGTTTTGCATTTTGGCGATCAAAGCAGCTGTCAATGGAGTTTTTTGTCTCATTTCATCAATTTGGTTTGCAGGGCCGTTGGTTAATTGGAGAACCGGATTGAAATTGTCGGTTAAAAAGTTCAATCGTGTGCTTCCGTTTTGCTGTTGAACCACCACATTGCTTGAATTCGAAATATCTGGAGTTGTTTGTGATGCTGCCAGGCTTAATAATTTCTTGGCTTTATCTCCTATTAATTTAAATAACAACATAAACATTGAACTCAAATTAAATTAAATTTAATACCCTCAACTTCATGAAGAAATCTTGCAAATTCATTTTCTATCCCTTGACCAGAATTCTTGTCCATCATGTTTTGAGGTCTCATTACTAATTTTAAATATAAAAAAACCTAAAAACATTATTTATGGCTTACGTCCTTTTTGTGGGCAATCATTTGTTGGATGGGATCGATCACCACAAATTTCACATTTTATTTCAATTTTTTTCCAAGCCATTCTATTTTAAAGATTGATTTTATATATAATTAAAAAAACAATACTTATTGGGGCAGTTCCAGATTCTGTGTCCTTTTTCGTGACAATTTTCACAAAAATCATCTTTCAGGACGCCTAATTTTAAAATTTTAAATAAAAATTGATCTTAAAGAAAATAAATACCTGTTATAGCTTGGAGTTGAAGCATTTGATTCTTTTTTAATTCATTGGTTTCATCAACATCTCCTTTCAAAATTTTTTCGATCAATTCCTGCCCTTTTTCCAAATTTTCATCTGTATCTGCTTGGATTAAGATGTGCAATTTGTCATCAGATTCCATTTCAGTTTTTTTGAACTATTTAAATTTTTATTTTCGGAATTTTTTTTCATTTTACTTTTGTGGAGCCCTTTCCTCGAATAGAAATTTTGCAACCACTTTTTTGTTCTAAGCTTTTTTGAGTTGTTCCTCGGGGCCCTATTATCATCCCGATGTAATTTGAGTCTGGTTCATTCATAGTTTCTGGTAAATATATCTTTCTTGATTTTTTGGGAGGTTTATAGTCTGGAGGGGGCTAAAAGAAAAAAATTAAAATCAAATTTTTTGATTAAAACCAGAATAAATTATTGTTTAATTACCACAAAATTCCTTTTCAATTGCATGCATTCTTCAATAATATTATATTTTTCTCTCATTAAATTTTCTTTCGCTCTATTTTCCCTGGTATTAGTTCTCACACCTGATTTGGGGTCATAAACTGGATCAGGTGAAAGGGACCTGAAATTAAAAAGAATTTAATAATTGTCATAAAATTATTGTTTTTTTAAATTTTGTTATTTTATTAATTAAAAACCTAATATCAGGATCATTCATATCGAAATCACCGATTGTTAATTTTCTATTAATTTCATCCAGTCTATATAACCTTATTAAATATTCGATTTCATCAATCGGTACGTTTTTCTGAATTTGATGGAATAAGGGAGGTTGTAAAGTTTTTTCGTATTCAGGGCCCCATTTATTGTTTCGTTTTTTGGGTTCATATAAGATTTGAGGATTTGGTTTTGCATTTGGATTATTCATTATAGAGAGAATGGGGCCCTGAGTTAATGATTGTAATGGGTTGAAAACAACTTCTTGTTGAATCTCTATTTTTATTTTTTTAAAATGATTATTTTTTTGCGGATTATTTAGAAGAAAAAAAAAATTTAATGCTTTACTTTTTTTCTCCGGCTTATCGCCCCATCGAGATTTTCTTTTTGGCTTTTCTTCTTCATAAAATTGGTTTTCCAAGGGGATTGTCAAGACAGTTTGGTCATTGATCCGGATTTCGTCTGCAAAAAAATAGCGCTTCTTTTCAACTTCGATTTTGGGGGGGGCATCTCCTAATCCTTTATTCCATTTTCTAGTTTTAACAATTCAAAACACCTTTACCTTTAGAATTATCCTCATTTTTACATTCATTTTTAGGTGGGGCTGTATTGTTGGTGATCTCTTTATTGTCGGCTTCAAGAGTTAAGGCAATTGGAACGCTCATTTTAAATTATGCTCCTTTATTAATTTTTTTGAAATCGAGAAAATCTAATTATAAAAATTATTAATTTCCAAGCTTATGACAATCAAAAGATTTATAAGGTTTTAAAAATTTTCTATAATAATTGATAAAAGCACAAAAATATGGTCGATTGGTTATAAATATTAATAAACAAATTTTGTTTGAAACACTTTAAAACTTGAAATGTTTGACTTCACCACATAGAGGAATAATTGTCTTTAGCAGTTGTTTTATTGGATTTTCATCATCGAAAATGAATCGACTTGTGGTTGACTCGATCATTTCTTGCTTCATCGTATGTTGAGTTTTGGTATTTTTCGAATTAATAGTTTGGGATTTCATTAAATTCCCATCAAAAACTACATAATCCTTTTGTTCTTCATCATCTTGGCTTTCTCCACCGCTATTTGGAAAGGTATAAGCTGAGGCTGAACCAATTGATGACAGTCTGGATCGAAATTTTAAGTCCATTGATGATGAACTCAGAGAATTATGTGTCAAATTCAGGATTTCTGAGGTATTACTGCTTTTAGCGGAACCTCCAGAGGCAGGACTATATATAAAAAGTGAGTTCACCTATAAAATAAAAATATTTTAATTTTTCTTATTTTTTTATTAGTTTGAAAACTGAGTTTATTGGCAAAATGTGGTCTTTATTGGATGGAAGTTTTTTCATTTCTTTTTTTATTGATAATTTTCTACTGGTTTGCTTGGATTCTTCTTTCTCTTTCATCTCCTTTTTATGGAGCTTGCAACTTTTCGGGTTTTTCAATTTATCTTTCAAAAGTTCATTGAGTTTTGTGTCAAAAAAATGTTCTTTGATCCATTTTTGAATTAAAATTTGTTGGAGTGATATCCTCTGTCCAGGAAATTTCGTGATCATTCTGGAGGTCAATTTTCTTGCTAAATTTTCATATGATTTTAATTAATTTTTATGTTAAGAACCATCTTTGCTAATATTTTCCCAACTTTTCTTTTTGAATTTCACATTACAAGTTTTATTTTTTTCCATCACTTCTTCACAATTGTTTCCGTGAAAAGGGCTTTTACCCGTCAACCTCAAAAATATATTAATTTTTGAAAAAAAAAAACTATAGTACATTATAAATAAGCTAATGCCCAAACTGAAAACATCGATTTTTTCATTATAAGCTTCATCTGTGAACATTTCAGGAGACATGTAGCCAGGCGTTCCACATCTCACGCTCAATTTTTTATTAACAAAATGCTCTGACAAACTAAAATCTGCAATTTTTGCAATAGGATGTAGAGAATCATCGCTTAACAAAATGTTTTCTGGCTTGATGTCTCTGTGCACCACCCCATGGGAATGCAAAAATTTCAACCCTTTCAAAGTTTGGCACATAATAAAACAAGCAGAAACTTCAGACATTTTTTTATCGGGAGAGCTTTTGACTTTTTTATATACATCACCTCCTTCCATGAATTCAAAAATCAAAATCAATTCACCAAGTGATTCGTAAACTTCATAAAGCTTAATAATATTATCATTTTTAGGCAGAGTTTTTAGGATGTTGATTTCATTAAAAATATAAGACTAAAATGCGAAATTAAAGGAATAGAAAATTATAAAGAAAACCTTTTGCTCAAAAAATTGTTTATCTTTATCCATAATTTTGGCAGCATGGATCATGTCAGTTTCTTTATGAAGAACTTTAAAAACCTAAAATAAACTATTCTGAGCTTTCTTTATAATATAAAAAAATAATAAAACTTTTGCAAAATGGCCAGAACCAACTTTCTCAAGAATCTCATATTGATGATCAAAATCTGAAGAAACACAATAGAGTTTTAGTATTTGGATCCATTTAAGAATGATTTTCTTATCTTTCAAGAAAAATTCATGAAATTTCCCAAATTTCTCTAATCGAAAAACATAAACGTGCATTTCATTTTCTTTATCGTAAACTTCATAAGATGATATTTTCATATATGTCAAGAGATCATAGAAACCTTTGGGCTTTTCTACGTTTTTCTCCTAAATAAAAAATGTGAAAGAAGTTTTTATTTTTATTCATTACTGAAAAATACACGAGCTTTCTGTCTAAAATTTTAAAATATTTTGTTGTCAAAACTCCTGCCATTGGACGTAAACTCAATTCTCCTTCAAATAACACTCGTTTTGATAAATTAATCTCATCCACCTTCCTGAAGATTTTGCATAATTGATAATTTTCCGCTGAAAAGAATGCCGGATCATCAAAAAATGACATTAATTTTAAAGAAAAATAATAATATTGATAAGTTCAAAATAATAAAAAAATTAAGAAATTAATAATAAAAGTTGAAATTTGTTCCGGAATGAAAATTCTAACAATTTTAATTCCTTTTGCAATGTTTACATTAATTTATGTTGATATTTTTCTTCTTTCACACAAAAAACATAAAAATTTAAATTTGAAAAACCAAAATTTAATATTAAAAAATATCTAAATCTAATATTTATATTTGCTAAATTTATCCAATCATAAATGAAAAAAAAAATCGATGAGATTTTTTTTTATTTGCAAAATTTGCACAGAACAAAACTCTCTGATTTTTTCATAATTAAACCTTTATAAAAAAGATTCAAAATTTTATTATAAATTAAGAATTCAATGATAATATAATTAAAAAAACAAAAAATAAAAAAAAAAAATCCATTTCCAGAATGCAAGCTGACCTGAGAATTCCAAAAGAGACCCTCCTTAAAAGATACATTGCCCAAACTGTAGAGAATGTTGAGTTATTGTTCCCATCATCTGACTTGAAAGGATTAATTCAAGATTATTCGGAGCTTTTTTGTATAGATTCCCATGAACCAGAAAGTTTTAAAAAAAATCTGAGCTCAGAATTGGATCACGCGTTGATGCCAGTGGTCCTCCATCAAGCCTCTCCCAAATTCAAGCCGAAATTTTATGATGAGAAAAAGACTTTGTATTCTCCTTTTGAAGCCACAGGATTGACAAAAAACCATCTAGATTCAAAAGTTTGGTTTTATTTGGATGAAGATAACATTAGAGGACCCTTTTCAACTGTTGACATGGATAGTTGGTTTAATCATGGAGAGTTACACGGGAGCACAAAGGTGGCCTATGATCAAAAAGAGAAGTTCTGCAAAATTTATAAGTTTGTGGAAATCTTTAAAGATTTTGAGCTTGAAAATGATAAAAAAATCACCATCGATACAAAAGCCACAACGCAAGAGTCGCCAACCACTTTCAAGAAATTCGGTTTCGTCAACCAAAATAAAGGAAGATCAGCAGGAAATTCCCCTTTAGGGGGAAAAAACGAATTAGCTGAAGATCCAATTGATGAAAATGATGAAGATAAAAAAGGGCCCAAAAAAACAACAGGTTTTATTTAAGTGGCAATTTTTTTAATTTTTTTTTTAGAAAAGGAAAAAGGAAACAAAAATCCTCAGAAAACCGGAGGGAAGAAAACAAATAATCATCATGATGCTGAATATAATTACAATTATAAGAAGAAACCATATGGTAAAAACAAAAAAGATTATGTCACAGAATATGTGCCTAAAAGCAACAATTAAGGGTTATAAGAAAGGAATTTAAATAATAAATATTTAGGCTTTATTTCTTTCATTTTATTTAATGAATCAATATCTCTTTTTTAATTATCACTATAAAGGATTTAGAAATAAGTTTAGTAGCTTTCATTTTTTTTTTATAGGGAGAACCCCAAAGAAAACTTTCCAAAATTAGATTTTTAAAAAAAAAAAAGATTTTCAAAAAATAAATTTAAAATAAAAAAAAAATTAGAAAGAATTAAAATAAAAAAAAATAATTTTTTTTTAATAAATTTAAAGAAAATTTTCAAAAAAACTAACTATGTTTTTTTGATATACTTTTCACTCAAAAATAAAAAATAATTCAGAATTTTTTAATTTCAAAATTTTATTTTTCGCGATAAAAAATATTTATTTGAATTTTTATTTGTTTTAGGGCCTGTCTGTGTTTTCGGTAATTATAAAATTAATAATTTATCTGTTAATGTCTCAACAACTTTTACCAAAATTTTCAACTGTTCTTTTTTCCAATGGGATTTTTCAAGGATTTATCCAAAAAAATTTCCGAGAAGGTCTTGGAATTTATATTTGGGATTCAGGAGAGATATATTTTGGTAAAACCAAGATTATCTAATTTTTTATTGAATGTTATTCTAAAAAAGGCGAATGGTATCAAGATAACATTCAAGGAGAAGGATACTTTTTTCAACAAAACGGTGCATTTATCCATGCATTGTTTCATAATAACAAGGTGCATGGCCCTGGAATTTTGAAGCTTCCAGATTCTTGTTTGATTTTGGGATATTGGGATAATGGGAATCTGTCGAATATGGCTTATAAATATTTCCCATATGAAGATGAATGGTTTTTATGTGAATTTCTTGAAAATCAATTCCATCAATGTGTGAGCAAAGGCAAGGGTTTTCCAGAAAGTTTGCCTAATACTGAGTTTGCTGATAAATTTGGGGAATTGTCGGATATGAATGAAATAATAGAAAAATCCAATGAAAAAATTAAACAACTAGTCTTTTTTTTTTCTTTTTATTTTTATTTATAATTTTCATAGAACAAGGAAAACACTTTTGAGTTTATCTATAAGAATTTTGATGATGGAGGAGTTTATATGGGGATGACTAAGGAGAAAATTCCTCATGGTTATGGCATTTTTAAATTCTCTGATGACAAATTGCATATTGGACTTTATCATGTTGAAAAAATCATTTAAAATAGATTAAAATGTTAACATAATAATAGAATGGAATCTTGGAAGGTCCTTGCTTCGTTCAATTTCAAAATGGAGATTTCTATTGTGGAGAATTGAAAAAAGGAAAATTTGAGGGTGTTTCATTATTTTTCCAAAAAAGCAAAGACACCTGGTATCATTCGGAATATAAAGCAGGCAACCAACAAAAATTATTGAACCGAAGCTCGAAGTCAAATAATGAAATTAAGGGTAACATTTCTTATAATATTTTGAATTATGCTTTGATAGAAATCAGCCGCTCAAATTTCAAAAAGACTGTTGAATTGACCTTGAAAAATTTCACTCCCAACAATTTGTTTACAAACCCTATTTTCCTTGCATTTTCAGACCTTGCAAATTATGATTCAAAAGATTGGGGTTTGAGCCCAATCAAACTGGTATTTTTTTCTACTAAAAAAGAGAAAAAATCTTATTAATTTGAAAAAGAAGAAAACTTTGGAAAAAAACCAATCACAAAAATCTGAAACTGAAAGGAAAATAAACATATATGAAATTATCTTGAATGAAAAGCCAAACATTCCCATCTCATCCATTAAATTAACTCAAAATGCAATCCGCAATTACTCTGATTCAATTAATGATGAAAATTTGGAAGGCAATAATGTTTTAAAATCAACTCGCCAAAAAAACACAGATTCACAAAACCTTTTGACAGATATCAGCCATAGAGAATTATTAGAAGATCCTAAGGAACTTTCATTTAACAAAGAAGGTCTTCAAAGGGAAGAAACAGAAAACCTGAGAAATCAGAAGGAAAGCGTTTTTTCGAACCAAAAATCAGGAGATGAGAAATCAAAAATACAAGGAGATTTGAATATGATAGAAACAAGAATAAATAATGGTTTTAAAGAAAAAAATTGCACTGGAAATGAGCTGAAAATGGAAATGAAAAATAATGCTGAAAACAAAGAAATTGAAGAAAATGAAGAATTGGAAATAAAAATTAATAAACATTTTAAAGAGAGTTTCAGAAACAAATTTGAAGCTGAAAACAAAGAAGTTATAGTGTCAAAAGGGCAAAATCACATTGAAGACCAACCGAAATTCAATGAAAACATAAGCCAAGAAAAACCAAAAAATGCAAAGTCAAATGTCGGAACAACCATTCGTGTGAAAAAGGACTTTAACATCAAAGATATTGAAAAGATGATCAAAAATCAAGAAGATCCAAGCAAATGCGATGGTCAGGCAGGCGATCTTGAAGATTTTGCCTCTGACATAAAGATCAAAAATCAAGAAGATCCAAACGAACAGGACGGTCAAAAACAGGCAGGCGATCTTGAAAATTTTGCCTCTGACATAAAGAAAATAATGAATAATGTGCAAATTGCGATAGATAAAGTTGAGGTAGAAAGAAAAAATGCCGATAAAAACACATTCCAAAATGATAGAAATATGAATTCAAGCAAAGAGGAATTTCAGTCTAAAAACGATCCAGAAAATCCCATGCCATCTGAAAAAAAATTACTAAATCCAGAAATAAACTCACCTCTTGATTTAAAAGCATCATCAATTACAACCTCAGAAAATTTAATAAAAAGCTCCAAAAATGTTTCCACCATCAACCCTGTATATTTGGATATCCTGGAACAAAAACATCAAATAATATGCCCAAAATCAACAAAAGGAACCATTAACAAAATTCTCAAAAATTCATTACATAAATCATCAAAGTCTCAAACAAAAAGTGAAACCGGTATGTAAATATTTATGATAAAAATTGTATTTAATTAATAAAAAAAGAGAAAAAAGTTGAAATCTTTGAACAAACTTTGAAGAAAAAAATTGATTTTTCAGAAAGCAATAAAACCACCGAAATTAGCACATTTAAAACCTCAATGACTCAGGAAAATGAAAAACTTCAGGAAATCAAAAGAAGTGAAAGTTCCTTTGGTAATTCTCACAAAAAAGACCAAGAAAAAGTCCCGGACACAATCTATTATGACTTAAAAAATTCGAATTTCGTTTCGAAAGTTCAAGATGAAATCGAAGACAAACCAACCGAAAAAAAACAATTGAAAATGAACTCAAATTGCAAAGATTCTGATGAAAACGATGAAGAGTGCAATAACATGAAGACAGAGTCAAATAATGAAATTTCAAAAAATGATAGACGTGTTGTTGAGTCAGAAATGAAAAAAATTGAAAAATCAAAAAATTTTTCATTTTTATCTCAAATAGATGGAATTAATAAAGAAATCGACTCAAGGTTAAAAAAATGGGAATCGAAAAAATATAAATCTTCCCATTTTTATAATGGTAAACTTAGCTGTTTTGAAGAACTTAATGAATACTGTAATTATTATTTATTATAACATTTCAATCTTTGATATAAATTAGATGATTGTTTGGAAAAATGCTATAAGGATCTAAACATGGGGGAAACAGATTTATTGGATTTAAGTAAATTTTTTAATAAAGATTCTAAAAAACTATTTTGTTAATTTTGGTCGTTTAAAAGTTCTGAAGAGATTCAAGGAAGAAATGAATCAAAAGTTTCCCCATTTAGCTGATATTCCTGGATTTCTTGTGCAAAGATTTAATTTGCCTCTCAATATGATAAACATCAAATCAACATTCCCTTTGGTTGTTCGAATACCATTAGAAGAAAATAAAGATTAATGATAAAAAATTATTATTCTTTAACCTAGTAATTATGTTTCTCTTAAAAATTTTAAAAGAACAAAAAAATTAACAAATTTAAAAGTTTAAACTTAATTTCTCATTTTTTTGTTAAGATTTTCATTTTTCAAAAAAAAAAAAGTTTTTTAAGGGAAAAAATTTGCGGAATCACCAAAAAAAACTTACAAAATTATTTTTTAAAAATTTTGGCATCATTAAATAATTTTTGTCTAGAAAACGTTAAAACAAAGGAGCTCACAATCCTACAATTAGAATAAAATCCATGAGAATTCAATTTAATTAAAATTATAGTATTTTCCTAAAAATTGCAACCAAGACGATTAAAATTAAAGTCATTCGAATATCATCAGACAAAAAATTTTAATTTATTAAAACTTGCCTCAAAAAATATGAGTTTTTGATTTTTTCTTTTATATAATTATCAAATCAAAAAAACTTTAAAAATTATTCAAAATTTCAATAATTTAAATAATATTACTGTCATTGACAGTCTGATAAAAAAAATCTCATAAAGGAAAAGTTTTTTTAAAAAATTCATTTTTTTTGATAAGAGGCAAATGAGTCTTTAGTGATAATATGTTATGCATTCTCTAGTTTAACTTGTCCAAAAAATTGTTAACAATGCCCATTTGAACATTATATCTATTTTGAGTCAAAATCTTAAGCATGAATTTTATTATGAAGTGGTGAAGGAAGTTTACAATTTGATAGCTGAATTGACTTGGAGCAA
>Ga0302186_10002854_pt1 | contig 13029 bp, 7 predicted proteins | sample II_Bog_E1_2_FD_198782 | JGI IMG/M metagenome (GOLD analysis project Ga0302186, IMG submission 198782) | Peat permafrost microbial communities from Stordalen Mire near Abisko, Sweden - II_Bog_E1_1 | ecosystem: Environmental > Terrestrial > Soil > Wetlands > Peat | place: Sweden: Abisko, Stordalen... | reverse complement strand
TTTCATTTTGAAAAAAGTTTGTTAACAATCATGAAATTTTATTTTCAGAAGAATTTTAATTATGATCAGAAGCTAAAAATTTTATTAAGTCTAATAGCAGAAAATAATTTATAAGAAAAATAACAAATATTTAACCAAAAAAACAAAATGAAAAATTAAAAAATTAAATTTTTGAAAAAATTAACTTACTTTTTGTAATAAAGTATCACTTATTTGGAGAAGATCCATTTGTATTTTTTTTTAAGAAAATATATACTATATATATACTTATTAAAAAGAAAGGTAAATATTTTTATTTGAAATTATTAGAAGGATTTTTCTTTAAAATGAATTCATTTTATTAATTTATTGAGTCCATTTGAGGTATTGGAAGAGACGATCGTCTATTTCTGATTTTCTACCTTCTTCTTCATAGGAATTCAAGAAATTTGTGATTTTTATTGCAGTGAGTTTCTTTTCAGAAGGTTTCTTTTTTTCCGATGTATTTCTAGCCTTTTCCTCAAATTTCTTCGACAAGTTAACAGGCTTGGGTATCGAGTCAAAGATCATATTTTGCATAGGATTTAATAATATGTTCTTCAAGAATGCAAATTCATGTATTTGCCTTAAAATGTATTTTATATTCATTATTTTTTGCAACTCCTTTTCTGCTTCTAGATATAATTTTTGCCTAAAGCTTAATTTAACCCTGAATAAATGTTTTATTTTCGCTGAAATATAGTCATAAAAAGTGAATTTTTCTTCTTTCTCTAACTCTCTCTTTAGATTTTTCCCGATCTTTTCCCCCTTTTGAGTAGAACGCGGGGAATTTGTCACAATTGGTTCGTTTGAATTTAAATTTTTTTCATTTTCAGCTATAATTTCTTCCTGAATGTCATTTAAATCTTTTTCACTTTCATCTATTTTTTTCGGCTGAATATATGTGAATTTTATATGTCTATCCACGGATGGATCATTTATTTTTTTATCAGTCACTTTTTCTAGTGAAATAGGAGAAATAGGAGAAATGCAAATCATTTCTGTTTTCTGGCTTACTGTTTTGCTTACAGTTTTGATTTTCTCCTTCAAATGTGAGATAAAGAGTTTATTGACAAGGTAAATGCTCGTAAAAATTTTATTGTAAATGTTCATGAATAAAAAACCCACAATTATCAATAAATTTGCTATTCCTGAGAGTTTAGCCAACAAATCCTGCAATGATTGATATGTTCTATTTACTTGTTCCAATTTTTGTGCGCTAAAAAACCAAAATTGCACCAAAGGAGCAGGATCATCAAAGGAAGCTCGGGCAGCCAAATTAATGGTCAGTTCATCTCTAGTGAAATAATCGAATTGGGTTATCGAACTATATATCACACCATCATCTTGAATCATTTCTCCCTTTCGGAGATATAGTTGACCTATATATTGACTCAAGGGTGATAAAGAAATTTGTTCAAGTCGTGGGAATGTTTTAATTGGGTTTTCATAATTTTGTACATCAGGATAGTAATCGGAATAATATATTCCGAAAAATTTCCCTTGAAGATATGCTTCTATTTCCTCTACTGTTTTGCATGTAATATTTGATGTTATGTTATTACAAATGTTAAGTTCAATCATTATTTCTGATGAATAAACATCGAAAATACCACCTTCAAGTTGAAAATCTTGCATATCAAGACAAGTCGCAATATTTATATTGTTGATTTCATTGGATGTACATGTAGAGTCTGTGAAAGTTGTCATTTTTGGCACTCTTGAGTTAGATGTATTGTACTCAAGTCCATTTATCTGGAAATCAAATATCTGAGGGTCGATTCTTTCTGACATAAAATTTTGATCTGTGATCAGAAAGCTTATATTAATGTTTCCTTTGTTTAGTGCTATTTGTGGGGGAGAGATTTTCGGAAAGATCTGGGAAATAACAGAAGGGTTTTTTTTTTGAATCATGTCGCTTTGGATTAAGAAATAGATCAAGATTGCTAATGTTGCCAAAGTTAAACAAGTTCCCATTTTAGTGGAGAATTGCCGACCTTTAGAAAAGGTAAATCGGAACACCATTTTGAAAAAATCCGCCTCATAAGCGATTCTTTGAAGCATTGATAAAATCATATTTTTATATTTTATTGGAGTAATGAAATTTTTTATTAAAAAAATAATCAAATAAAATTTAATTTTTAGCGTAATTTCTATGAATTTCTTCTCGAAATTAAAGAACCTTGATGCCACTCCTAGACCGAAAAAGGAAAAAAAAGACTATGAAGATCAAGATTTCGATATTTTAACAGAAAAACAGCCAAATTCCCAATGATTTAGACCGGAAAACCTACACAGAAGACATTAAAACGGAGAAACTTTGGATATTTATCAGGCAGACAGTATTTTAGAAAAAGGCCTATTTATTATATATGAAAAGAAATTGAGTCTAATCAGAAGAAATCCTTAGATAAAACCAATAACTCATCTAAAAGCTATCATAATAACACTAATAGCACTTCCAAAATCGTTAAGGAAATACCCTCTAAAGAAGAAAAGACCTTCAATTTCAATTAATTGAAGAAATCCGTTGAAAACTCTCTTAAAATTCTTCAAAAACCATTAGAAACGCCTCAAAAATCATGAGGAACTCGGAACTCTCGGCAAACCTATAGAAAAAGTTCCAAAAACTGAGAAAAAGGACATTTTTTACGATATACCTGAAAATGAGTACGAAATCCATGGAGATTAAGACCATAAATACTGAGAATCTCAATGGAAAAAGCACTGAAATCGCTTTTCCAGATAAAAAAAGAAGAAAAGTCTGACAAATGAACCTAAAAACGATTTCTTTGATAGGATTTCACTTTTGTGAACACGAATTCGCTCTTATATCTGGTGAACAGATTTCCTGGACTTTTCTCTTTTAGCAAAAATTAAAGAAAAAGACCTAAATTTGAAAGAAACACGAATGGAAATGTCATCACGGTTGAAAAGTTCATGAAGAAGAGCTTTATGATTAGATTTTATTAATTGGATGAATGTTTTATGAAACCAATCACCTCGGAGCTCGTTAATTGTTGTTTGAAGAAAACGTTTTTATTATAATTTCTTATATTATTTTAACATTTTTATTAAAAATTCGTAAAATTAAGAAATTTTTTTAATTTATCCTAATTTTTAAAAAATAATTCAAAAAACCATTTTTTTCTTACCATTCATTATATGGAAGAATTGGAGAAAGCCGTGTAAATTTAAAAAACAAAACAGATTTTTTTAATTTTTTTCCGTTGTATTCAACAAATCTAATGTTTTTTTCGTTGAAAATTTCGATTCGATTCAATTCAATTTCTTAACTTTTTTATTTAAATTTTCAAAATCAAATCTCTAAAAAAAACTGCTTTCATGGTTCACAACGAAGAATCAAGCCTTAAACCTTTAGATTTCATTATGACTTTGCTTTCTCTGCTCGAAATCAAGCCTAAATCATCCGTTTTCCTTAGAATTCTGACCTTTTTATCTATAATCCTCTATTTCTCTCAAATGCTTGGTTATATCATGAAACCCCATCTTGCCCTCACCTCAAATTCCATGCTTATTTTCATTGAAAAAACATTTTTCTATACAAATTTCATCAATTTCCTTTATTATTTTTCTATAAATTGGTTGACAACACTCATTCTTGCCTTCAGTTATTTCTGGACCTTAGCAATTCCTTGTTATATAATTATCAGGACTTTCATTATGAAAAAAAAGAAGGTCTTTTTCATTGAGCATATTGGTTTATTAACGATTTTGGATCATATAATTCATTGGATATTAGTGATTTTCCCTTGGTTTCTTCAATTGCCGACTCTTGAAATATTCATCAATGTGCTGGATTGTGATCATTTTAGTTTTTATAGTGAAAACCGTGTAGATTGTCCTCAAACCTCACAACTTCTAATGATTTTCTCGATTTTATCCTGTATTTTGAACGTTTTATTAGGACTTTTAATACTCTCGCTCTTCCGCAATTATGAATTCTTCAATATAGGGGCTACACATCCTTTGAAAACTACAAATTCCATGTTTTTCGTGGTAATATATGGCTTGAAATGCCTATTTCCGCTTTGGTACCCGATCATGAAATATTATCAATTGGTATATTTCATTTTTTTCTTCCCAATCGTGACTTTATCCTTAAGGGATTTCATGAAAAGGCAGCCTTTTCGTGAAAGGATATTTTCCAGAGTTTATATTTCCTGTTTAATGATTTTGATAGGGGCTCTTCTTTTGGGTTTGTTTCTTCTTTATACTGAGATCGTTCAGGAAGTGAGCTTTTTCTTTCATGCCGGGTTTTTGACTATATTTATAATAAAATTAGGCTTGGCTATTTTCGATTCTCAATATTTCAAAAGGATTGTTAAGGATTTTGGTGATATCAAGAACCTGGATTATCTCAGTGAAGAAGTGCTGATTCTGCAATATGGGTCTGATCTTTCTAGAAGAGATCGGCTATTGATGGGAGGCATATTAAATAAACATGTTAGATATTGCCAAAACCCGGAATGTAAGATAAAAATGAAGCATTTGAAGGCTAAGAATTTATTGAATTCAGAACATTTGCTTAATAATAAGATCATGCATTTCATAGCTCAGGTTTATACCTTGAGGTTGAAAGCCATCATTCGAAAAAAAGAGGATTCGAAATATTTTGAGCCTTTATTGTTGAAATATATCAGTTTTTTGATAAATTCCAAATGGAACTCATTAAAGGCTTATTATGAGTTACAGAAATTCAAAACTTCGAGTCAAAGAACACAATCTTTCTATTTCCACATTGTTTCCAAGCTTTTGAAGCGGATTATCAAGGAAAAAATACATAAAAATGAACTTGAAAAGACCTTAAAAAATGACAGCAAAGCTTCGAATGAGGTCAAGGTCGCCGATTTCTTTAGGATTAATGAGGAAAAGATGATATTAGAAAAAAAGACTAAGAAGTTATTGAATGAAAAGCTGAAATTTTGGGAAAGATTTAAGGATGGGTTTAAGTCTTATGAGGATTTAATCAAATCAGTATATTTCTTCATAGAAAAAATCAAGGCCTTTCAACATTTTCTTGACAAAAGTTCTAGTCCTAATGCTTTGATTTCCTTGAAATTCTATTCCATTTTGCATAGTCTTTTATTGAATTCAATTAATGATTCGATGAAATATGAAGACGAAATCGATAATTTCAAAAAACGTTGCTTTAGTGTGGATAAGGAAGCCATCACAAACCTTTCGTTTTTCAACAAAGACCTAGCAGTATGCCAGGTTTCATTGCTCAACCTCAAAGGACAACTTTTGGAATCAGGGAAATCGCATCGTTTAGCTCAAATTTTCGGGTATCAACAAATCGATCTGAAGAATATCCGTTATATCACGCAGTTCATGCCTCCTTGTATCGCTTCTAATCATGAAATGATGATATATCGATCCTTAAATCGTGAAAGTAGCGAATATGTCACCTCGAAAAATACTATTTCTAGTTTCGCGATTGATAAAAAAGGCTTTATGTTCAAAATCCGTGTATTTTTCAGCCAATGTTTCGAATATCAGTCGGATTTCGTGATGAATGCAGCCATAATGAAAATCGAGGAAAAGAGCAATAAACCAGGTGTTGTTTTTGATAATGATGGGACTATCCAGGGCATGAATGAAGAATTCTTCATGTTTATGAAACAAGAATATGAGATTATTAAGAAAAACATTGTTGAGAAATCCATAAAAGATAACAATGAGATCTCATTACAGGATTATAATTTATTAAATATTTGGACTTTGATACCCAAGATAAAGGATATTTTAAAAGAAAATGATGTTTTCAAGGAGAAGGTGAATCAGACTATTAGAAATGAGACTGCGGAATTGGACTTTCCCGAGAATCTAATGGAAATTATCGAAAAATTACGCCTGTGGAAAAAAGAAGCTGATAATTTGGATGGTAGTCATACTCAAAGTTTATCACGATTGACTATAAATTCAATGCGAAGTGTGAAACAAGATGCCACTTTGAATAAGGTGAATTCTAAGAATAATATCAAAGATAATAACTCGAATACGAGGATGATATTGAGTCCAGAACAGATAATCCTTCAATATTCTGGAGATATCAAGAGATTTAGAGTATCTTTTGATTTGGTGATACAATGCATTAGCTATGGGAAAAAAACCACTGAATCGATTATATTGATTAACCTCCAATTGTTAAAGGTTCAGGCATTAAAGAAAGACAACACTATTGTTAATAAGCAAACCAATGAGAATAAAAACAAGGAGTTGAATGCTAATTATATAGAAACTAACATAAAACCCATAAAAAAAATCGATTTTAAGCCAATAACGACCAATAATTACACAAATCCCATCAAGAAGACTATTAATGATGATATTAATAATAACCCAATTGTTAATAATAATGCCCCAGCTCCATTAACAAACAAACAAAATACCGCTAGAAATAATGAAGAAGATGACACTGTGAATGAAAATCCCTCCAGTTTTATTAAACTCCCGCCTGATAACTCAGTGGAATTTCCGAATTTTGGACGTAAAATCCTTAAAGATGAAGAGAAAAAGCTCAATGATAGCTTTATTAACGCGATTCTGCCAATTACTCCTCAAATAAAAGAAGAATCACATCATTCAATCATATCAGAGGAAATTGAGATTAAAAAGACCAAATTCAAGATATCTGAACAGGATCAGAACTTCAAATCTGTGAGCAATTCACAGGAAAAAATTCCCATTACCACTGAAAGGCATGAGTTACCTGATTTATTAGAAAAACAATCTCAAAAGGCCAGTTCTATCAATTCATTGAAGAAAACCTTCTGGATTTTTAATATCATCAAATCAATTCAAGAAAAGACTCCTTTTGCCATAAAGTACTTCATGATGATTTCAATCTCAGAAATCTTTGTTATCGCCATTTATTGTATCATTCTTTATTATCTGAGTGTCTCATATATCAGTAATGATTACCTTCCATTACAACAAAGCATGATCAACTTCTGTAGAACCTCAGTGGATTTCAATTTTCAAGTCTTATCGATCTCACAATATGAATTTTGGTATTATAACTTCACCACCTTTCAAACCAACGGCAGTCTTTTTAATGAATACAGATCTATTATGTATGAAACCCTAAGTGAAGGCTCGAACTTCTTAAACGAGGAAATTTATAAGCCTTTGGATTTTAATTATCAGACGATTATGCTAAACAAAAACCAAATTATCATTGATTATCTCACTAAAATTGTCTACAATACCACCTATATCCCCATGTTACAATTGTTCACGGATGTGCTGAATGAATTAAATGGTGGTACCCCTGCAGAAATCTTAACTAACACGATATACTTAAACTATCTACAGCGGAATTACTACTATTTCTATCAACTAAACAATGACATCATCACTGCTATACAAAGCGATTTCCAAAACTCTAATAAAAACGTCTCAGTGCAATTTGAAAATGCTATGATAATCTTGATAGCTATCTTTGCAGTGTTTGGGATATTGAAAATGCTACAATTTTCTCTATATAACACCAGAATCACGAAGATACTTAATATAATCCTTAGGATGCAATCAATGCAGATCTTTAATGAAATCAACCTATCGAAGGAAATGCTTAAAATTATGGATGATCCCTTTGATAGTTATTTGAACATATATTTTTCTGAGAAAGTGATAAATTCGCAGAGTTTAATGTTAGATGACGATAAAGAAGCTATTCTCAATTACGATAAAAACGCAGTGAAAGCGTCGTATAAGAAAGTTAAAGGAAAAGAAAGCTCACGATTCAAGCATAGTGTTAAGAAAACCTCGCTTTTGACTATCAAGCCTCTTTCGAAGTTACGGCATTTGATTTATATAACGGTCATTTACTTAATTTCTTTTGCTTTTCTTTATGGTAATTACTTTATGTGGACGAATACGAATAATACTATCACAGACCTTATAACCATAAATATCAATTTTAACAAGCTGTATTACATTTCAGGCTTTTTGATAATAATCAATGATTTGATGATTCGAGAGAAGATCATCAGAGACCCGTCCTATGAAAACATTGGTGTACTATCACAAACCGAAGCTTGGAGATTAAGTACTTTTAATGAGAGTTTTCTTGAGAGATTGGCGGATTTCAACAATTATGTGTCCAGTATTTCGGAATATGGCATTCAAATACAAAACGACTACAATGACCCAGAATACAATCAGATTCTATCTGGAGATCTATGCCAAGTGCTTAATAACAGCCAAATGATCAATGCGTATGAGCTGGAATATTGCCAAACCGGACTAAATCATGCGTTTTCACAGGGCCTTCCAGGTCTTATGAACCAGTTTAGGAATGATATATTGGCCCTCGCGAATATGACGAATTTAGTTCCCGCAAACGACACATTAAATACGAACATCCAAATAAACATGATTAAAAATTATATAAGTAGCAATAATATCACAGATCTCAATATAGGGGGATATGTGGCATGTAAGGCAGTATTGATATTCTATAATAAGGTGAACAGTGATTATTATCGGCTTTTGAACCAAAATATCAATGCTTTCTTAATGTTTTTATTGATAACGAGCTGTTTTTGTGCTTTCTTTTTCGCTTTGGGCGTGTTTTTAAGTGTAAAATACCTGAGACAAATTTATCTCAACGTCAGTTGGTCATTGATGTTGATACCTTATGATAAACTAATCAATGACGAACAAATTGGCTTTCTGATAAAACAAGTCGCTAAGGAAAAATAACAACTTAATAATTAATAAAAAGTCTCTTAAGAGAAACAAAAAAAATTATTTTAGTATGTGATATGAAAAAAAAAACGAATTGTCCTTTTAAAAAGGGCGGATCATGAAAAGACAATATCAAGTCTCAGTGGCGCAATGGTAGCGCATCAGACTTCTAATCTGGGGGTTGTGGGTTCAAGCCCCACCTGGGATGTTTTTTTTTCTCTCGATGAAATTTCTTTTTTTTATTCAGAAAAAAAAAATTTCTGGTTTTTTATGCAAATTTTTAAAAAAACCTAAAAATTCATTTTTTTTCTTTTCTTAATTAATGGACTTTTTCTTCATTCTTTTTTTTTCTCATTCCTCACAACATTCAAATGCAGCTTTTCGCAACACTTCCTCGTGCATTCAATGATATTATCATTTCTAAACTCCAGCCCATGTTTCTTCGCTAGCTCCTTCACATAAGGAGTGATCATCCCTAGATTATAGCTTGGAGTCTTTGGGAACAAATGATGTTCGATCTGTTGGTTCAATCCTCCAGTGAGCCAATTCCATATATAATTATCCCACTCAGTATTCCTGAACCCTGTGATATTCCTACTAGTTAACAAAGTCTGCTCCACCAAGGACATTTTCTTGGCTTCATTCGGGTCCAATCTATCTTCACCATAATGAGTAGCAAAAACTACAATGGCTGTGAGAAACCCACTAATGTAATAGACTGTTAAGACATAGAAAATACCGGCTTTAGAAATTAAAACCCCGCTGAACATACAATGAATTATCAGGTATGTGGTATCTTGTCTGGCTAATTTGCGTTCGTAATAGTTTCGATTGAAGAAATTCTTGCGACAAATCATGATGGATTCCACAAACCAATAGACATGCAACAAAAAGAACATAGGGACATAATAGATATGTTGGTATTTTTGAGCTTTGTTAGGCACAAATTTCTCAAAGAAATGAAGGATTGGCATCAGTTTGATATCTGGATCATTTGAAACCTCATTGGTGCTGACATGATGGGTGTTATGTCTTTTTTTCCACCATAAAATTGTGGTTCCTCTAATGCCTCCGAGCAATGTGGCAATGTGGTCATTGAAGAAGGCCCCGGCCTTAGTACTATTCTTATTGACATTATGATGACTGTAATCATGACCCACCCAACCAGAATAATACAATGAAAGTGATAACAAAATAGCTGAATAGATGTTCGGATTGTAGTACATCCCCAAATAACCCTCGATCAAAGAGATGAACACGATGAAAAGCTTCAGAAATTCAAGGAAATAATTCGGCTTGAACACCCCTTTGCTTCTCAACTCCTCTTCCAGCTTAATGAAGGCTTGTCTTTTGATTTCCAGATCCTCTTGTTCTTTGCGAGTGTCAGGAAATGATGGGAAGGTCAACAACATTTTCAAGGCCTCTGCACTATGGGTCGCATGGAGGATCTCGGTGCAATCACGACCATTATAGATTTGAAGCACCTTTTTACCACCTGGATGTTTGTTGACCCATTGGGACACGTCATAAAGATGACCCTTGAAGTAGATATGGAGAGAATCTAGCATTTTGAGATATTTTGTTTTTGGTTTTTTAAATTGGAAGATTAAAGATTTGGAGATGTATAAAGAGAGGGCAGTCTTATTTTTGGAAAAATTAAAGATTTTAAATCTTTTGAAAGTATGGTGTTTTTTGGAATTAAATAAAAATGTTTTTTGAATTGTCAATTTTTTCTTTGGGATTTGAATATTTTTGAAATTTTATATAAAAATGTTTTTGTGAAAAACAAAAACCAATGGGATTTTTTTTTTTAATTTATTTTTATTACAAATACCCAAATTCATGGCTCATAACCACCCATTTTCTCTTGTGTCATTCCGGCCATAATGCCCTTTTCAGCTAATATCTTTTGAAATGCTAATTCACTGTTCATGAGCAATTCATGTAATTCAACATCTTTTGACAAAACCACTTATTTTTTTATAAAAAAGTCATCTAATTAAAAAAAATTGTTTAGAAACCGAAATCTTGTTCTAAGTTTAAGAGTTCTTCTTCCTCGATTCCGAATTTGTCATAAATTAAGTCACTGAGGATTAGATTTATCCCCAAAGGAATCATCTGAACAGTGTCGACGTCTCCTTTTAGCCCCTCAATTAAAAAGTCAAAGTCTTTTGTTTTTTGCTTCAAAATATTGATTTGATATCTCAGCACAGTCTTCACTTCAAATGGCCCTTTATTTTGAGTCTTAGGGATAGATCTCCTTGAAATATTGAAAAGATTGAGATTTTGTTTAAAAATTATTAAGTGCACTTTAAACTTTGTCTAACCTTGGCTTGATAAGTGAAAATCTCTTGAAAGAAGCCTTTTTCCATTTGTAGAACGCAGCTTTTTTCAAACATTTCCTTTGAAATGTTCAAGGCTTGACACAAATTATCATAGGCTTTCGAAATTACATTTTCAGTTTCTTCAAGAAAGCCGATGATGAATTCAGAATAGAGCTTCTTATTTTCGAAAAAAACCTTTCTCCTTTCTTTTTCAAAGATTAATTATAAATCTGTTCTATAAAAACAACCTTTCCTATTCTTCAACTCCAAAAAAACATAATCCTTTTTAACAAGATCAATGGATCTTTCGAAAATTTGAGAAATTGTCTTCAAATCTAAATTTTCCTCCTCAAATGAGATTTTGATGTTTTTGGCACATTCATCAGGTGATATCTTTATGACTTCAGGCACCAAAAAGGTTTTTTTTTCATACTCTTTCAGAAGAGAAATTGAGTTGTTTTCCAATTCTAATTCAAGAGGAAGATTTTCATTAATGTATTCTTCTTTCTCTTCTTCGTTTTGATTTGATTGATCTAATGAATTTATTGGATTGTTTGGGATGACCTCAGATTGTTGGGAATTTGGACCAACAATGTTCTTCCAAATGCCAGTGAAATAACTTTGCATTTTGAGAATGAAGGGAGAGAATTAGTAGGGAAATAAAACTGTTGTTTATGGAAATAATTTTTGATATCAGAAAAGTTTGGGCATTTTATAATATTGATAATTTTTATTTTACAAACTATCAAACAAATATTATTTATCATTGCTATTCAAATATTTTTCAAACTCCATATTTAAAAATTTTTAAGTGAAAAAAAAGTAGTTTTTTTAAATGAATTCAAGATTGCTCAAAAAATTAAAATCAAAAATTCCTCAGGAGATTTGATTTTTTATTTTACTTTATATATTGAAAAAAATTGTAGCAAAAAATCAAGCTGTAAATATCAAAACCTGATTGTTGGTTCTATGTCGAAAAAAATAAAATAGACGCCAAATATTTTAACTTACGGTAAAATGGTATTTTTTGTTTGTTTAACGAAATTTAATCCTGGGAATTCCTGTAATAAAAACATCAAAAAAATAAATTCCTTAATATTCTTTCATTTTTTTTTATCTCATAATAATTTTATATAATTAATTAATAATATACATACATATATATTTAAAAAACATAGAGAAATTTAGATTCATTGGAGCCTCTTAAAAAAAAAAAAAAAAAAATTTATAATTCGAAAATTTTAAATGTTAACAATTTTTTCCAAATTATTTCCAAAATGAAGATTGTCTCCGAATATTCCAAAATAAATTTGATAATTTTTTTATATAAATTTGAAAGAAACAACCTAAAAATATAAATCATGATTTTAACAATTCTTAAAACAATCGCTTATGAGGCAGACATTTTCAAAACCGTGTTCCATTTTAACTTTTCTAAAGGTCAACAAAAGTTCTCCACTAAAATGGGAACTTTTTTAACTTTGGCAATATTAGCCATCTTGATCTTTTCATTATCCCAAAGCGACATCATTCAAAAAAAGAGCCCTTCTATTATTTCTCAAATCATTCCGAAAGTTTCTCCCCCTCCAATAGCATTAAGCAAAGGAAACTTTAATATAAGTTTTATCATCACAGATGAAAATTTAATATCAGAAACTATCGATCCTCAAATTCTTGATTTCCAAATAATTGGATTTGAGTACAATGAAAATGTGTCACCAATCCCAAATATGATAAATTTCCCTAACCTTCACACATGTGCATCCAATGAAATCGCTGATTCATTTGCCAGTATGAATATTGCGACTTGTCTCGATATGCAAGATTTTCAGATTGAAGGTGGCGATTTCGATGTTTTTTCATCAGAAATCAGGATTGAGCTGAACATTTGTAATAACATAACATCAAATAATACATGCAAAACAGTCGAAGAAATAGAAGCATATCTTCAAGAAGGGAAATATTTCGG
>Ga0302186_10002853_pt1 | contig 13031 bp, 17 predicted proteins | sample II_Bog_E1_2_FD_198782 | JGI IMG/M metagenome (GOLD analysis project Ga0302186, IMG submission 198782) | Peat permafrost microbial communities from Stordalen Mire near Abisko, Sweden - II_Bog_E1_1 | ecosystem: Environmental > Terrestrial > Soil > Wetlands > Peat | place: Sweden: Abisko... | reverse complement strand
TTTAATTAAATTTTTTTTCTTATTAAAAAAAATAATAATAAAATAATTAAAAAATATTTATAAAATATGGTAGAAAAAATATTGGATAAAAAGCAAAACGATGAGCTTTTTGTAATTTTATCAGGAAAGCCGAAAATGGAAAAGTTCCGACTCGGTTGGTTTCATTGCTGCCGCAAAAAAAAATACGAACAATTACAAATGATCTTAAATTTCTACACTCAAAATGATATAAAAGCATTCTTTAAAAGCGAAGGACGATTAATTTTGGTTGATGCTCTTAATATGTCTGATGCTGTCGCTTTCAATTTTATTATTAAAAATATATCAAAAGAATCCATTTTATCAGCAATACGAGAGGAAAACTACTTATGTATAAGTTATTTGTTGATGATTGAGAGCGGAAAAGAAGAAGATAAAAGAACGAATGAAAAAACTTATAAAGTTTTTTTGAAAAAATTAATATTTTGCTTGGATTAAACTCAGAGGAGATTTTAACAGCAATAAATATGTATTTGGAAGAACCATGGATGGATAAAACTGTTCAAGTAAAGTTGGATGAATATGTTAAACAATATTTACAGGATTATATTAAATTCAAATAATAGGAGTTCTTTTGTTAGTTATTTCATTTGTGAATAAAAAAAAAAATATATTTTCTTTCAAAAGCATTTTTTCACCAAAATGATAGCAAGATCTTTTTGCCGAAAATTCTTTCATTCCCCTGCAATTTTTTCATTTTCCTCAACTTATGATATCGTAATTAATGGAGCCGGTCCTGCAGGGGCTGCTTTGGCATGTGCTCTTTCTCATTCTTCACAATTTCCCTCAGACAATCCTTCAATACTTCTTTTAGATGTTCAATCCTTTGATTCCACCCAAGAATTTCTTAAAAAATCCACCAAAGTATCTGATCAAAGAATTGTGACCTTAACACCAGGTTCAATTCGCTTTTTGAAATCCTTACAGGTTTGGGACAAACTCGATTTGAATCGTGTAGTTCCTTTTTATTCAATGCAAGTTTGGGAGTCATTGGGAGGTAGCCATTTTGTTGTGGAAAATGATGAAAAAGAAATGGGTCGAACTATTGAAGTGAAGCACTTGCAGAGTGTGTTATTTGACAGATTGAAGGAACTGAAGCGTTGCGAAATCGCAATTCCGAGCAGCATTGAGAATATCAAGCAAGAAAACCCAGGTTTTTTAGATTTGGAGCTCATAGATGGCAGGAAAATTAAGACAAAGCTGTTAATTGGTTCTGATGGTGCTAGATCTAAAGTCAAACAATTTAGCAAAATTCCAACTTATGGATGGTCTTATAACCAAATGGGTATAGTCTGCACAATAGAAACAACGATTAAAGAGGAAAAACCCGCTGCTTTTCAAAGATATCTCACCAGTGGCCCTCTCGCTTTGTTGCCACTCTGGGACACATACTTTTCCATTGTTTGGACAGTAAGTTTAGAAGAATATGAGGCTTTAATGAAAATTTCAGATGAAAAGTTTCTAGCAGAACTAAATTTTTCATTAACAAAACCATCAAAAAATCCACCAGCTTCACTTTCATTGCAGGAAGCTAAACCTTTCCATTATCCTCCTTTGATCACTCGAATTTGCAATAAAAGAATGGCTTTTCCTTTGAATACCCTTCAAAGTCAAAGATATATCGGAAATCGATTGGCTTTGATTGGCGATGCTGCACATAGTATTCATCCCATGGCTGGTCAGGGGTTAAATATGGGACTTGCTGATTGTATGCTCTTAACAAATTTATTGATAAAGAACTTGAAAGGAGGTATGGATATCGGGGACGAGAATAATTTGTATGAATATGAGAAACAAAGCAAAAGAATGAATTATACAATGAGTTTGACCGTGGAAGCAATAAAAACAGGGTTTGGAATTCAGAATGGGCTTGTCAGTGGGTTGAGAAGTTTAGCTTTGAGTGGGATTAATAATTTTGGTAGTTTACAAGAAATCATTAGAAAAGGTGCCGATGGGGATTTCTTTTTGCCAGAAAAGTTTTTATGGGAAAATTGAAAAAGGAAAATATAATCTCATAAAATATTTTTATTTGTTGATGAATTTGGTAAATGAGAAAGAAAAATTCAATAAATTATGACTATTGATGACTAAAAAAAATTTTCCTTTAAGCAGAAAATTAGAATAAAAAATTAAATATTTCAGTTTTCTCATAAATTAAATAATTCGGAAAAATGAAACATATAAAAAATGCGAGTTCGCAGTCAAACCAACCTGGCAAAAACCGGCTCGCTAAAACTACTGACAATTTCTTCAGTTCTAACTTCTTGACACAACAAATTTTTTCAAATTATTCCTCCTCATTATCCCAGACTCAAATCAGCACAGACACAAATCCTTCACATTACAAAGGCAAAGTCGCTCGAATGGAGGTGTTTTTTTAAACTAATCCTCAAAATTTTTATTCTCTAAATATCAAAGGATACAAGCAAACTCATTGCAGAGGAATTGGCTCTCCATGAAAAGGAAAGAAAAGCATTGAAACTACAGAAACAGCAGTTAGAGAGCATTTTATTCACGAAATTAGATGAACAAAACAGTGGCATCACTAATGAAATTGATAGATTAAAAAACGAAATTTTCAGACATATAGCCCAAGAAAATGCTGAGACTATTAGATTAAGAAATCATGAGTCCTTGCTTAGATCTGAAAACGAGATTTTAAAGCAGAAAATCACAGGTTTTAATTAAAATTCATTTTTGTGCTCGTTATGTTGATTGATATAATATTCAGGACTGCATACGAGAATATTCGAATTGGAGAAGAATGTGGGGAATAAGGATCACGATTTTAAGGATAAGTTTTCATAAATTCTATATTTTGTTGTTTTATATATTTTGTATAAAAATCTAGCAAAAATAGGTTGGTTCCTTTCATATAGTTTAAAAAACAACAACAAATTTTAAATTTCAAAAACAAATAAAAAACAAGACTTTTATTATCTTTTAACTATAAAAATGGGCAATGCTCGCTCCAAATCGGCGTCCAGGCCCCGCCCTTCAGAAAAATCGCTTTATCTTTTCCAAAAAAACGGCAAATATTCCCATGAGTTCCCTTCTTTATCTCCAAGACCATCATTTTCACAGAAAAAACTCCCCACTACTTCAACAATAATCATAGAAAACAGCAATATTAACAAAAAGAATCAGAAATTCATTCATGAACTCAATGAATCTATTAGAACATGCACTGAAATTGTTAATATTAATTCATTGATCGTTCCCAATTGTCTTTTTACACAAAATTCATCATTATTGTATAATCCTGAAAAACTCAACAATAAGAAAGAAAACTTGTTAGTTTTTGATTTTTTCTTGAATTCAGAAAAAGCGATGAAAATCTTGAAGACGCCCAGAAACAGCAAAAAGCAAAAGGATCCTGCTGATCTTGCTAAATCCAACAGTGATATGGGCTCTGATTTGAAAAAACTGAATAATAATCAAACCAGCGGTTCTTTTATTAAAGAAGGGACTCCCAAGGTTCATAATACAAGAGACTTGTCATCCCCAAAAGAAGATGGATCAACCCCCCATTTCGATAAAAAGTTTGATTTTCCTTTTTTATTAGAATAAAAATTTGTTTTTTTAAAAAGGTCGGATTTTTCTCAGAATTCCCAAACAAAATTAGAAATAACTCAAAACGCAGAGGTAGAAAAGACTCCTTTGAATATGAAAGATTATGCGATTTCTAAACAAGACTATAATGTTGCAAACAATCCAAAGGAAAATCAAGTGAGTTTAAAGGAGAAATTAAGTCACATATTGAAATCAAACCTTAACAAATCAATAAATTCAGATAATTCCCTGAAGTTTTCAGGCATTTTGGATGCTCTGGATGAAGAACCACATCACATTCATTTGAATCTTGAAGATTTCTTGAAAGGAGGCATTGAAAATGATAAAAACACTAATAATAACAACCTATTATCTAGAGCTAATTTAGAGAAATTGAACACTATGAATAATAAGAATTTATCCGACAAGAGGAATGTCCTCAAAAACTCTTCTTTACCCAAAAAACATAAAATAATGAATGCCAATAATACGATTAATAATAGTAAGAGGAATATAATAACAAATGGGTTGAATAACAGCAAAAGCGGAAATCTGAAGGAAGATCAGACAATACAACCCAGAAACAAGTTTTTGCAAAATATGGCGACGACAATGATGAAGAATAAGGAAAATGAAGGGAATGCGAAGAAATATGTGAGTTTAAAGAAATATGCAGCTGGAAATGAAAACATGTTTAAGCTCAAAAAGAAAAATTAATGTATTTGAAATTAAAAAAAAATTAAAAATTTCTTTTGTTATGATTAAATTAAAAAGAAAGAATTTAAAAAATATAAATCATAAATTTTTTAATTTGCAGCTTTAATATTTAGATAATTCATATTTGTCCAAATAACCTGAAATAAAAAAAAATAAATTAAGAACTCAATATTTGAAGATATTTCATTAATTAATTCAGAAATAGCGCTATTATAAATTTTTTCCATCAAAACAAGATTTTGTATTTCTTCATCTATGAAAACACCTTATTTTCTCGCCCAAATTTTCCTTTTGATTGATATTTTCGGCAAAAAAACCGAATTCCAAATTGACCAAAAGCCCAAATTCACCACAATTTCAGGAGGTTTCTTTTCACTGGTTTATTTTGGGCTAACTTTTTTCCTGTTTTTTACCTTCGGGGGCGATATGATCAATCGAGTTAACCCAGAAACCACGGTGTCGCAAACTTTTCAGCCTAACCCTGGACAAACTATTGTCTCTAAAAATTCTTATTTCTTTATATTTGGACTGCAAGATTTCACCGGGACTCACTTCATGGATGAGAGTATCTATACAGTGCAATTGATTCAAAACAATAAAACAGCCACAACCAATGTTCAGATTCCTGTTGAACGTTGCTCTGAAGCCAATTTGCCAACAAATCCAGGATTATACAATTATTTTCTGGGAGTTGCTGGACCCTTAGAAAATCTCTATTGCATTCAAAAGGAATTTGACGGTGATTTTATGATGAAAGGTTATTGGGATCAGGTGGAGTTCGATTCATTGATTTTGACAGTAACTCCCTGTATAAATTCAACAGAAACGATGTCTTGCAAATCCCAAGAAGAAATAAACAGCGTTTTACAGACAGGATATTTCGCTCTGTATAGTGTAGATAATTTGTTTGATATGTTGAACTATGAACAACCAGCAAAGGTTTATGGTAGAGATTATTACATTGAAACAACTAATAACGTTCAGAAGATAATTGTTAGATACATTAAGACAAATCACATTATTACCGATGATGGATGGATCACTAATTCCCCATCAGAACAACAGGTATTCAGTTTGGACTCTGATAAGGAGAGTTTTGAATTACTAAATAGTGTCGATGCGATTGTTTGGATGGAATTGAGGAAATCAAATTATGAAACGGTATTCACTAGGAAGTATCAGAAGATTCAAAATGTCTTTGCCGAAATGACAGGTTTCCTGCAAATTATTTATATTCTTCTTTATGTTCTGTCAAATCCTTTCATCAAAAAAGAATATTTTGAGTCATTAACAAACGGCATTTATAATTTTGAGGTTGATGAGGAAGCCCACAAAAAAACAAAGGAGCCTAGAAACCAATCAAAAAAGAATCGAAGAAACGTCAAGTCAGAAAATTTGAAAGCTCTTCAAACTATTATTCAATCGCATCATAATGAAGATATAGAGATCCAAAATAGTCAAACAAAAATAACATCCAAACAAAAGAAGGATTCTGACAAACTGATAAATTGTTTTTTCAAACTCAGGGAAAGTCCTTTGAATTTCTCCATGATGGAATATCTCAAAGCGCACATAACAAGTAATCCTGACCTCATAGCCAAGAAAAAACAAAGCGAAACTGGAATTCTTAGCATTTTTTCTCAATTAGATATCAAATTCGTTTTAAAGAAATTCTCAGAACTCGAGAAATTGAAAATGCTCTTGCTAAATGAGGACCAATACCGGTTATTTGAGTACCTTCCTAAGCCTACAATCCTAAAAAACTCAAAGATTCATATCAATTATGTGCAGGTTGAAAAGCAGAGTCCTTTGAAAAAGGGTGAAATTATTCACCATACAAATGATTTATTGAGCAAGGCCAAATCTTTTCAAAGAGCCTTTAGGAATATTAAGAAAAAACAGGAACTTTCAGAGGTTGATATAAAATTAATTGATTGTTTGGATGAAGATATTGTGAAAATACTTGAAGAAGGGGAATTGATCGGGTCAGAAATGATGATCTCACGAGATCCACTTAGGCAAGACCAGATCAAAAGTGATAGAGTCAAGTCTGAGGAAGATCAGGGTAGCGTGATTTCAGAGAAAGATGACTCAAATAGGAAAAACATGGAAATAAAGTATGGTGAGAAAATTTAATATAAACTGAACAAAGAAGAATAAATATAAATCAATTATGGTTATACAACAAAATATATTGTTCCCATCAAAAACAAAATAATAATCGGATAAATATAACGTTTTTTTCTTTAACGGTTAACTCCCAAATACAAAAATTTATTTTCCTTCAAATAAAAAAAATATCATAAAAACAGAAATTTTACAACTCAAAATAAAACCCCACCAAAATCTTCGATGAAGACTCTTTTGTTCTTAGCCCTTTTGGTCCTTTGCTTTTCGTTTTTCCTAGCGAAAAAGGTGTCCCATGCTTCTGAAACTAAAAAGATTTCTCATTTGGCAAATAAAGGAAAACCTCATGTAAAAGGAGGAGTCAAGCCAAGCGAAAGCACAAATAACCAAACTAACACTTCAAACACAAGCAACCAAACCAATAGCACAAGCAATGATGCAAGTACCCAAACAGACAGCACAAGCTCAAGCACCCAACAGAATTTCACTGCAGCTTGCAATAATTCTCAATCCATCCTCAATAGACAACTCAATGCTTATGTAGTTGTGGAAAACATCACAACAAATATCTCAAGAGTTTATTATTTTCCAATTTTCAAAAAATTTCTTTTTCATATAAACTTTAGGTTTTCGGTAGTGTCGAATTGGCAGGCCAATGGTGCATCGTGACAAGAACCAGCCAAGAAAGTGGAGAAAACTACACTTATTTTGAATGGAATGATCAAAATAACCAAGTGGAGCTAACACATACGGAATATGAAGAGAACGAGTGGGATGTGGATGTGGCAGTGTATGCTGAGGAAAATACGACAAATTTCAAATGGAATGTAACTGGGCAATCAGATGGATATGTATTCATTAGAATTTTCGAGAATCCTGACTATGCTTTGTCGATGAACGATTTTGGAGAATTGTATATTACAGTTCTGGACCAAGGAGATAAAAATCAACAGTGGTTGCTTGAATAAAAACATAAAAAAATATCAACAGAAAAAAAAAAAAAAAGATTTTAGGAAAAAAAAAAATGAAAACATAATTTTTTAATTTTTTTATTGTGTTTTTCCATAAGCTTTTCTTCCTAAAAAATTAATTATCAAGCCCTAAAAAAATAAATATCCTTTTCTTGAATAATGAAAGTTCTGTTTTTTGCTATTTTGTTTTTCCTGGTCCTTTCTTCATTTTCTGTCCTTGGAAAACGGAAAAAGCAGAAATTCACAACTTCCATTTCTTTAAGCAACTCCTCAAATGCTTCCTCAAACGATTTTTCAAGCAATTCCTCTAGAAATTCCTCAAGCAATTCCTCAAGCAATTCCTCAAGCAATTCCTCGAACTACTCAAGATGTCCTGATCCTAAATATATTATAAATTCACAACTCAACGCCTATTTATCTCTTCAATATATGAGCGATGAAAACTACACCAAGGTTCTTAAAGAACAATAATTATGGATACTGTATTAATTTTTTTTTCTCAGGTTTATGGCAGCTTATTTAACAAAGACAAATGGTGTATTATTGAAAATGATGACCAATCTAATTCATTTCTTTGGAACGACATTACGAGAGCTTATTCAATGGCCCATGTTTCCATGGATGAAAATCAATGGGAAGTCATGGCGGACTTTTGGACTGAAGCGAATTCAAGCAATTTTAAATGGAATGTGACTTATACAGCCAATAACCTGAGTTTTATCAGACTTTTTGATGAATCGGAATATGTTTTGGCAGTCACAGACCATGGAGAGCTTTATCTAAGTGAATATAATTCCACAGATATAAATCAACAATGGATAATCAAAGACTAATTGTTTTTTTAAATATATTAATGAAGAGAACTAGAATCTTATATCAAAACACATTTTTTTTTATTTTTTATCTTATGGTCCATCCTGTCAATATATATCGCAATTGAGTCGGTTATTGCTTTTGTGATAATATCGGGAGATAGGTTCGGACATTCCAAATAAATCAGTCCCTTCTCTGCAAAAATTTTTTTTGCATCCGGCACCCAAATATCCTTTTCCATCTCAGCCGGTTTATCACAATTTCCTAAGAAAATTATCATTATTTCACTCCTTTCACTGACTTCCGCATACCATTTGTACAATGCATTTTCAAATGAAGTTTTATCAAAAACATTAAAGAGAATGAATATCACATCGACATTCTTATAGCTCAACTGCCGTAATGCGCTGAGATCTTCTTGACCTGAAGTGTCCCACATTGTAAGAGAAATTGTTCTATTGTTTATTTGGATCTTTTTACAATAATTGTCCACAATCCAGGGAATATAGTTCTCCAGAGATCTTTCTGCGGGATCTACATAACTATAAAGAAGCTCGTTTTTGCGAGCTTGAAGGTCACCGACGATCACACATTTAATGGAAATATCCACAGAGCTAAAGGACCGGGGTTTTTTGATGGATTCTTGCATTTAAGTTAAATTTGAACGATTGATGTTTAAACTATAATTTTTGTTTTTTTGCTTTTATTTAATCATTTATTTTTGTTTTTCAGAAATGAACGCTTTTAAAAAATCTTGATAATATTAAAATATATTCAAAGAATTATTTTTTTTAAAAACAAAACTGAAAAATTAAAATATACGAAAGGGCAATAATTTATTAAATACTTTATAAAAAAACAATTTTTCCAAAAAATATTATTTCTTTAACCCATTTAAAACAATTTCATCAAAGTCCTCTTTGTATTTGTTTTCATAATATTTTTGTCTATCTTTTCTATGCTTCTCATTTTTCTCCCGCAAACTTTCAGTGCCACGTTTTCTCTCGAATACACTCCCATAATTTTCTGATCCTTGCCTTTTTTCCCTTCTATCTTCATATTATTATTACCATCAAAGGATTTCGCCTTCTCCTTCTTGCAATATTTCCCCAAATCCACAGATAATAATTTGTTTTTTATTTCTGGATTATCGATAATTTTTTTCCTTTCCAACGTGTTTTGCAGCATTTTTTGTAAAATAATTCCTTTCTTTGTTAATTTTACTGCTTCTTCCTCGCAAATTGTTGAACTTCTTTTCAATTTTTTTTGAGAAATCCCATTAATCGAGTCTCCAGGAACTGGACTTGTAATTTCATTTAAAGTGTTGATAAAAATATCACCCCCACTTTTCTTATTCAAATAATTGGAGTTTTTTGAAAAATCAACAAATTTCCCTATGGATGATTTTTTGCTTGTGTAGCTGAGAAGCGATGATTGGATACAGATGCTCTGGGAAGGTTCGTAGGCACCTAAAAGAACACTTTTTTTGTTATGCTCAGGTCTCAGAATATCTTCAGGTCTTGGCAGACTTGATAATTTTTTACTATGTCTTTGGAACATATTTTCTATAAAGTTTAATTTATAATGATGGTTTTTTAAGTTGAATTACTTGTTTTCACAAGAGCGCTTAAAGAAATTGACTTTTTGCTGGATCTTGAAGAAGCAGGTGATGAATTTCTTACAAGTGGCAATGGAGCTTTTTTCATTTGAAATACAAGATGATTTGTCCTCTTTTGAAATGGTGTATCAAAACCAAATAAATTTCCGTTGCAACTCTTTCTTCTGATCTGTCCAAACTCATTGAATTGAAGGGGATTTGATATGATTTCTCTAAAAGAAGATCTTGTTTTAGGGGTCACATGGCTCTTTTGCAATCCTGAATTTATGATTTTTCTTTGGGGTTTGAAAGGAGTTTCATTTTTTAGAGGATTTTCCGAGTTTTTTCTTAATAGATGAAGTAAGAGTGTTTTATTTGAAGGAGCAAAAGGGGATATGATATCTTTAGAGATATCTTGCCAAAAACTAGAGGTTTTTTCATAAAGGTTTATTTTTGGAAAATTTATATAGTCTTCATCTTCATTATCAAATAAAATCACAAAAATCGGCATGATTTTTTTATAAATTCGTACTGACAAAGAATAATGAAGAGTTTGCGATGAATTTCTCTTTTTTTGATTCAAGATTTGTTTTATAAAGTTCCTTTTAGAAATTATATGAATAAATAATAAAGAAAAAATGTACAAATTTCCAGAGGTTTTTCGTCTGAAGTAAGTTGAGTGAGTTTCTTTTAAAGGAGGATTGTTTTTGTTCTAGCGGTCTTATCTTCATGAAGAATCTATTTCCACTGAATGTTCCAAAGCAGATAAATCGAAAAAAAACAATTTTGCAAATTTTTACAAAATTATAAATAAAGCAAATAAAAAAACTCTAGATTTTGGAAGAAAATATTTTTAAAAAATTAATTAGATTCATAATGAATGAATTTCCTAATAAACGTTCTTTTTGTTGTCTGCTATTGATATTTCTATATTATTGAATTTTTATTTTTTGTTTGAGTCAGCTTCATCATGGAAAAAATTAAAAAAAAAATTTGAAAAATTAATATAATTTTTCAATCCGATAACTTCATATTGCTATTTTTGCTTTGCGAGCTCATTTTTTCTTCTTCTTCCATTTCCACGATTTTTGCTTGATACCTAAACTCTCCATTTTTATCTTTATTCATAACTCTTCTTTTAAACCCCTCTAAAATGCTATTATTACTGTTTACTAGCATGTTATGGGTTGATGAAACATAAGGTAAATTATGTAAATTTCCCGTTAAGTTGTTTCTCTCAAAATCTTTTTTCTCCTCTTCCTCCTTGAAGATTATGTCTTCTCTAAAAATATATGACACTTCTTTAACAGATAGCTTTTTAGAAGGCTGTTCGCCTGAAAGCATAGACCCTAATTTTTTGCTGTTTAAGGCGTTTTGAAAACTTTTGAAACTTCTTTTTCTGTTTATATCCAAGTTATTTGTTGTTGGTGTAAGAATTTCTATTTTATTGTCTTCAACATTAATTTTTTTCTCATGGAAAGTTTTCTTGATATTTTCTAAAATTACCTCATACAAAGTCCGTGCTTTTTGTACTTTCAAAGTAAAATTTTCTGGGCCTTGATACATAATACTTTTTTTCTTCGGAATCATCATCATATTAGTTAATGAGGGATTGGTTTGATGGGTCTTTAATATTGATATTTTCTTCTTTCTTTTTTTCAGAAATTTATCACTTTCATAATATTTCACATCTTCTAAAATTCTAATGGATTTCTGAGCTTCGAGTAAAGTTTGAATTTTACCAGAATTTTTGTTGATGTCTAAGTTGAGAAACATTAAGTTTGGGGTTTCTTTTGGATTGACACTGTCGCGGAACTGTCGTTTGATAAATTGTTTTTTCATAATTTTGAACATGGACATGCTTTCATTCGAAAACTTGTCGAGGAACTTGGTGGTTTTATGAATAAAAAAATCGTTGATTTCTATGCGAAGTCTCAAAAGATCAACAGTTTTGAAATTATTTTTGTAGAAAAAAGAAAGAGGTTTTTTTACGAATTTCGCAATAAATTTCCAAAGCAATATCGAAAATAACATCAAACCCAAAATTATCCATAAAATATATAATTTGTCGATTTGTTTTTCTTTTTTGTCCCCATTATTATTATTAAAAAAATTGTTGATAAGTTGAGTTTGGATATTCGTTTTTTTGAGGCTTTTGATTGTTTTTATTATTAAGTTTGCCAATTCTATTTCTGTTGGGTCTTGGAATTCAATAAATGTGCCATTAACATTTAAATCTGTTGAAATTATATCAATATTCTCATCAAATTTCCCTTTTAAATGCAAAGCCCACAAATAATCAACACCAAACAACGCATTTTCCTGTGAATTATTTATTATATTTTCCAAAGAATCCATAGTCAGATTTTCATCGATTAAAATAGGGAATGCATTTTTCTCATAAACAATATGGTCATATTCTGGCATTGTTTGAATTATTTTATTATCAAGATGATCTTTATATAAAAAGAAGCCTTTCGAAACGATAAAAAAATTCAATACCCCAGCAAATAAAAGTCCTACAAGAAAATATCTCAATAATCCCTGGAACAAAATTAGATAAGTTCTTTTAATATTTATCATCGGCTTCACGAAGAACATTTCCTTATATGCACTCCAGATATTATAAAAGACATTCAGACCATTATCAGTAAGAAAAAAAATCAGAATTCCCACACAGAAAGGTATCACAAATAAAATCCCATAAAATCCGATATTTATGATTTTTGAAAAGAAAAAAATTTCTTTTGTTTTCATCAAAATTATGGAAAATCCTTTTGAAAAAAGTTGGGTGGAATACGGAAAATTGCTCTGAGTAAGGGGCAAGCCACCTATGTTCGCAAAGATCTTTCCAGAAGAAGAAGAATTTGAATTTGCACAAATAAATTCATAATCTTCAGATTCTTTCATGTTGACATTTTGAAAAACGATTCGAAGAAGAACAACTTCGATTCCTGAGTAGTTGAAAGAAGAAGAGGAAGGGTCACAAATAACATAAGGGTAATTATTTTGAGAAAGAATCAAATATGACGAAGTGGAAAACAATGGGGATATCCAATAAATTAAGAAGAAAAGAATAAACATTTGAAATATTTTTCTTAAAACTGGAAAAATAAGAAAAAATAAAATTTAATAGTTTGTTAATTCAAAAATATAAAAAATAGTTAAAAAAATAAAAAATGGATATTTTTAAAATTGTTTCATTATTCAAAAAT